>Ga0184628_10000010_pt1 | contig 94901 bp, 94 predicted proteins | sample PLM4_5_b1_FD_133149 | JGI IMG/M metagenome (GOLD analysis project Ga0184628, IMG submission 133149) | Groundwater sediment microbial communities from an aquifer in East River, Colorado, USA - PLM4_5_b1 | ecosystem: Environmental > Terrestrial > Soil > Riparian zone | place: USA: East River...
CCATATCCCGTCCAACGTTTCGCCGTTAAACACCCAAGGTGGGAGCCGTATGCGGGACAGCCGCTCGTACGGATCTGTCCGGGGGGCGCTTCGTGAGAAGCGTCCCTACCGGAACTTGGATTTGAATTGCAGGAATCGTTCGATTTCGAGATCGTCCGATTTCCCGATTCCCCTGCCGTATCGCTGCCTACATCGTCATGATCGCAGTTATCGTGGTCCGATACGCCACTTGTTCGTACGCGTCGAGCATTCCCTGCAGCGGTACGACGGTTGTTGCCAGACTTTTCGCGTCGTATTGTTTCTTGTCCAGCAGCTCGACCATTCGCGGAATATCGCGCATCGGATTTGCTCCACCCGCCTGGCCGGCGTGATGTGTCTTTCCACCAATCGCAAACGTTACTGCCGAAAGTGTGATGTTCCCCCGGGGCAGGCTTGTCGTCACGATGTGGCCTCCGGGTGCGCACATGTCATACGCCGTTTGCAGCGCTAGTATTCCCGTTGGATCAGGACTGGGTTCCAGGCGCGGCGTGACGGCGTCGGCACCTGCAGCTTCGATCACGAAATCCGCACCGGCTCCACCGAGGAGGCCTCCCGAATCGCGGCCACCCGACCATAAGCGATTGTTCGGTCCGCTCGAAAGCGCGCGCACGCGCTGGACGATTCCATTCCGATCGTTGCCGGGATCCAGGACATGAGTTGCTCCAACCTTCAGCGCCACGTCGCGGCGTTTGGAAATCGGATCGATGGCAATGATGGTCGATGCACCTGCGATTCGTGCGCCCTGTATTGCGCTCAGCCCCAGCGGACCGCATCCCACGACGGCAACGATCGATGCGGGCTGAACCAGCGCCAATGTCGGAGACGTTGTCGCGCCGAGTCCGGCGACGCTGACACAGCTGCAGACCATGCCCAGGTCGGCCGCCGACGCTTTGGTGAAGATGGGAACCACCCACTCTTCGTTGGTCACCATGACTTCGGCCAGTCCGCCAATCAGCGAGTTTGCATAGACCGCCGTCCCATCCGACATGTCGGCAATCGCAAACAAATCGTTGGGGCCCTGTCGCGCAAGGAACTGGCACATGTCCGCTCGTCCGCGAAGACATTGATAACAGTTTCCGCACTGCGGTGTACCGGAAACGCAGACGCGGTCGCCCACCTGAACACGCCGCACTTCGGAGCCGACGGCCTCAACAATGCCAACGCCGCCGTGTCCTTGAATCAAGGCACGGCCTCCGCCTTGCCCGCCGCCTCTCGGTGGCGCAGGTGCGGCGCCCGCCGCGGCCGCAGGTGGCGCTGGAGCCGGTCCACGCGCCGCAGCAGCAGGTGCAGCGATATTGGCCTGAAGGCCGAGCACCGCGCCGACATTCGAATAACAAAGATTGGTGGCTTCGGCCCGCACGGCGATCTGTCTGCCCGACACGGGGCGCAACGTCATTTCCTGCAGCGTTGTCCGATTGGTTCCGCCTCCGCGCGTGACCCATCCCTTGAACCTGCGTGCCGTAACGACCGCCGGCGCCTGGCCCATCAGGGATCCGCTGCCCGCCACAATCGCCGCGAGTGCGGTCGATTTCAATAATCCACGTCGCGAAACTTCGCCCTGTTCCTTTTTCATCGTCTGCTCCTGTCGGTTCGATTGTTTTTCCCGCTATCTTCTACCACAAACTTCGAAGGTCTGTTCCGGGATGAATTCCATGACTTCATGCTATTTTTCAGTTCTGGCCGTCCAAGTCGCTTGAGTCCATTCTCACCATTCAAAGGAGATCGAATATCCATGCTGAGGAAATGTTTGTTCGGAATGTCGCTGATTCTGATTTTCGTGGCTGCGGCGTCGGCCCAAACGGAATGGAATGGATTCTATGCCGGTGGCAATTTCGGCGGCGCTCTTGGCAGGTCGACTGCCAACACAAGTAGTGTGTTCAACTCCGCCGGCTACTTTGCCGCCAGCAGTGTCGCAACGCTTGAGAACAATGGTCGACAGAAGCTGAGTGCGGATGCCTTTACCGGTGGACTTGAAGCGGGTGCGAACGGTCAATCCGGAGGCACCGTTTTCGGTGCTGAAGTGGACTATGAGTCGTTCCGATTGAATGACAACGCGAGTAGCACCGTGGACTATCCCTGCTGCGCTGGATCGAGTTTTACTCTGGATCAATCCTTCAAGACCACCTGGCTTCTCACGGCACGACCGCGGGTCGGCGTCGCGATGGGTCCCTCGCTGCTTTATGCCACCGTTGGACTGGCGGTGACGAAAGTGGATTATCAGGCGCAGTTCACGGATACCTTTGCCGGCGCCAGTGAAGGCGCCTCCATGAACAAAGCGAAGTATGGATGGGTTGGCGGATTCGGCATTGCCTTCAAGGGATCAGACAAGCATTTCTCAATCAAGGGAGAATACCTCTACACGGACTTCGGAAGATTGACGATGACCGCGAGCAATCTCACCGCATTTACTCCACCGATTTCATATCCGGAAAACGAGTTTACACACAGCATGGCGCTGCACGCACACGTCATTCGTGCGGGCGTCGACTATCACTGGTGAGAGGCTATTTCTCCAGCGTGGATTCCCAATTCACAACGACGGTGAATGGAGTATAGGTCGGACCTGAAGAAGGCACAGACATGAGAAATCGGCCATCGGGTGCGACATCGTATCGCCGGTCGCGAGTCGGCGAGGCGCGATTCACGGTGAGTGGTGTCTGAAACAGAGCGACCGGACGCCCCGCAGTAACAGTCGAGCCAAGACTAATTGGCACGGACATCATCTTTCCATCAAGGGATATATAGTAGAGCTCGCGACCATCGTGTCGCCATTTGGGTTCGACACCGCCCTCCGCGCTGATCTGCCACTTTCCGCCGTTCGGATCGGGGAACGTTTGAACGACGATCTGAAACGTTCCGGATTCGTTTGTTGTGAAAGCAAGGAAGTGACTGTCTGGGGATACCCGGGATTGTATCCGGTCGAAGGTCGATTCCAGATATGGCGTTGGCTTCCGGTCTCCGAACCGAGGAAGAATCCAGTTGTCGAAGCCGGCATTGCCGGATCTGGCCCGGGAGAAGACGATGTACCTGTCATCGGGCGACCAGTGTACGGGAATCGAATTGCCACCGCCCGAATCCACTTTGGTCTCTGTGCCCGCACCCGTCGCGGATTTCTCCACAATGGTCGTCACCGAGTTATATTCGGCGCGACTCGTTGCGAAAAGCAGGTGTTGTCCGTCGGGTGACCATGAGGGCGACCAATCCTGCCCGGGATTGAAAGTGATTCGCGATGGAACGGCACGCGCAAGATCAATTACCCAGATATCCCTGTTGTTCTCGAAGACCATATCCACCGCAGCGCGATCGCCTTTGGGAGAGAGGTCGACATTGCCGTAGTTCCGGACCGGACCGGCCTCACTGCCTGGTTTGCCGTCGCGATCGAACCAGCGCAGTTGCCTGCCAGCAACCGGGGCCGCCTTGTGATAGATCAGCACTCCGGTATTGGAAACGCTGATGCTGGCGTCGAGGTCTTCGGCGAGAACAACGGGATTGCCTTGCAGTTTGGTCCCATTCTTGTCCAAACGTTGGGCGATGATCTTACCTTCATTCGAATAGATCAGAATCCCTGGCGATACGTAATACATTCCATTGAACCGGTTGGGTAGAAATGCGCTGAGCTGGACTGGCATTGCACCGGCATCCAGAGACGAACTAAAGATGCCGGAGTCTTCCGGTTTGCCCGCCACGCTGACGTATAGAAAATGATTTCCATCCGGCAGGAATACGGGCAGGGCCTGAAGGCTTTCCTGACGAGCGGCATCCAACTTGGTAACCGGAGTGATCATTCCGCCAGAATCCGAAATTTTTTCGATGATGTTCGTGCTGGTGCGCGCCAGCAGGATAATTCCGGACTTGTTCCAGTCTGCGCCACGGGTCGACCCCACGGTTCCAATCAGGCTTTGAGATCCGCCCGCCAAATCGACCTTCTTCATTTTTCCATCAACGATAAACGCAATGGACTGGCCGTCGGGTGACCAGAGTGACCCGCCGACGTCTTCGGTACCGGACAGCTGCTGTCCAACATCTGAGCCGATGGGTCGAATCCACAAAGTGCGTTTTCCATTTTCGGGTTGGGAAATGTACGCGAGCGACCGTCCATCCGGAGAAATGATGGGCATTCCGGATATTCCCGAAATCGATAAATCAAATCGCATTTGAGGAGCTGGCTTCGAAGGTTTGAGGAAATAGAGAACCGCAGGCACGGAGACTATGGCAAGGATGACTGCAAGGGCCGCGATCACCAGCTTCCCGAGATGCGAGCGGCTTGCCGGCGCGGACTCGGATTTCGATGGTATGGCGCTGGCAAGAGTCCCATCCAGAAACAGTCGCGCGTCACCGATGTGCTGAAGCCGTTGGGTGGCGTTCTTGTTCAGCAGCGATGAGAGCAGCATTCGAATCGAGTGAGGCGTGTCCTTCGGCAGCAAGTTCAGGTCTGGCGGGCTGGTGACGATCTTCGCAATGATGTCGGTTGCGGTTTCGCCTTCGAACGCCCGATGCGCCGTCAGCATTTCAAAGAGGACGCAACCGAATGCCCAGATGTCGGTGCGCGAATCCACTTCCTTGCCCCTCGCCTGTTCCGGCGACATGTAACCCGGAGTTCCCAGGATGGTTCCGATGGCAGAACCGTCGGCCACAGTCGGCATGGAGGTGAGGCTGGGATTGGATGTCTTTGGTCCGATAGCTTTGGCCAGGCCGAAGTCGAGTACCTTCACCGTGCCGTTCGGCGTTATTTTGAGGTTGGCGGGTTTCAGGTCGCGATGAACGATGCCGCGCTCGTGCGCTGCGGCGAGAGCATCTGCGATTTGCCTGGCGACGTCGATCGCTTCGTCGAAGGAAAACGGGCCCCTCTTCAGCTTGTCCGCAATGGTCTCGCCTTCCACGAGTTCCATGACGATGCAGGAAGACCCTTCGACGTGTTCGAGTCCGTAGACCTGTGCGATGTTAGGATGATTCAACGATGCCAGAACCTGTGCCTCGCGCTGAAAACGCGCAAGGCGTTCGGGGTCGCTTGCAAAGTTATCCGGGAGTAATTTCAGTGCAACGTCTCGTTGCAGTCTCGAGTCGCGTCCGCGGAAGACGACCCCCATTCCGCCCTCGCCCAGCGGCGCGGTGACCTCATACGATCCAATACGTGAACCGGGAGAGATGGCCATAGCGCGGCGATTATACCGATGGAATTCCGACCTTGCCGTGCAAATTTCCGAGAATCAGGAAGGCGGGGAAAGCAGACCGCTAGATTGTTCGCAATATATTCACAAGTTTCGAACTGATTTCGATCTTTGGAATTACCGCAAATGCACCATACTCAATTAATTCCTGAGGAGGAGGAAACTGCTCTTCGAAATCCCCGGAAATAATAATGACTTTGACATCGGGGAACCTCGTACGGACTCGCTTCATGAATTGAAGTCCGTCCATTTCCGGCATACTTAGATCGGAAATGACGACATCCATAGGCACTGCTTCAAGAACTTCCAAAGCATTTTTTCCGCTGGACGCCAGTACCGGAGTGAGTCCCAATTCCAATTCGAGAATGAATTTTAGAATGTAGCGCCACTGGTGATTGTCGTCCAATACCAGTACATTCAAGTTTTTGCCTGACTTTCGCGATGGCCACACCATGTTTGAGCTCCTTGGAGCCTAAACATGGGGTCGCCATGGCGTTTCATCGCCCGCTGAGGCCGATTCAGGCGTCCGAATGGTGCGATTCGGTCATTTTCCCATTTCGGAACTGCGATGGAGTTTTCCCGGTTGCCCGCTTAAACACATCATTAAACACGGACTTAGACTTGAAACCGCTCTCCATGGCAATTCCAAGCAGATTGAAGTGTGCCAGGTCCGGAGCCAGCAGCAACTCCTGCGCCTTCCCGATCCGGTATCGATTGACCAGGTCATAAAAGGTCGTATTCAGTCCACGATTCAGGATCTCCGAAACCCGGTATGGACGGATATCAAGCGCCTCCGCCAGATCTGCAAGGCGGAGTTCAGGATTCAGATAGAGCTCCTTCTTTTCCATTGCCTCGACCAGTCGTTCCTTCTGCCGCTCCATTTGTTCATCCGGCAGCCGGTTTGTCTCCTTTTTCTGTTCCGAAGCAGACGCTTCATTCATTGTGACTTCCGCAAAAACCGGCGATACGCGAAGCGAAAAGTAGGCCAGCGTCATCAGTCCAAACAACGCAACAGACGGGAGAAGGAGCCAGACTGGAACCGAGGCGCCAGAGACGACATACAGTGCATCAACTCCCGTGATGGCATAAACGCCAATCAGCAAGGTGCGCAGCCAGTTCAGATGCAGAAGCGTGAGATCCGACATGAAATCTTTGGATTGAATCGCGAAAGCCCGTATTTGACGGTGGGCCTGAATCAGATAGGGAAGTACCACAACTATCTTTATTGCGATTTGAAGCAGAGGCTGCTGCCCGATCAACGCGAGACCGAGCATGAAAGGTGCAAGATGAACCGCATGCTTTCGTTCCAGGCGGAAGTTTGGAGTGGTCAGCGCTTTCACATAGAGGAAGAACGTGGGGATACCGAGCATCTGAACCGAGAAGGCTGTTCTGGCCAGAAACGGAAAATCGTCCAGTACTCCCGACAACTGGAGTGTCAACATCGCCTGACGATAGATCGCACAAAATAAACCGAACGCCAGGAGTCGATTTGCAGTGGAGTATTCGGGCCGAGATATCAGAGCAGCGATCAAAAGCAGGCCGAGGATTTGCGCCATCCAACCTTCGATGATGAGGGCCTGAGTCATATGCTACGCGTCACTTCCTGCTGGCGCGATCATTCACTCAAACACGAGGTGGCGGGTACTGTAATTCAAAGCAGGGTCAGGTCTCCTTTCACCTGCCATCTTTTACAGTACCGATTTCCGGCGTCTTCCAGAAGAATTCAGACTCCACGGTCCAACTTTAGAAGGAGCAAATCCAGTGAAACTCATTACCTCGACGATTCTTTGTGCGGCCATAACGGTTGTCCCCGCATTCGCTCAGTCCACAGCCCCTAAGGCCACACCGGCCACGGCGACCAAGGCTCCAGCCGCCAGTGCGGCATCCAAAACCGCGGACACCAATCTCGCGATTTTCCTCGACAAGATAAAGGCAGACAAGAAACTGCTGGTGGCCGCCAATATGGGCCTGACTGATGCTGAGGGAAAGATCTTCTGGCCGGTCTACGATATGTATCAAACCGAATTGAAAGCCATTAACGACCGGCTGTCGACAGCCATACATGCCTATGCCGATGCCTATACAAAGAACACCCTGACGGATGCCCAGGCCACGAAGCTGGCCAACGACGTCCTGACCATTGATTCGGACGAGATCGCCATGCGCAAGAAATATGCCACGACCCTTGCGGCGACAGCCTTGCCGGGAAAGAAGGCGGCTCGTTACCTGCAGATCGAGACCAAGATCCGAGCCGCACTTCGTGCCGAGATGGCCGATGCGATTCCGTTGGTCCAGTAATATCCTTTAGATTCTTCTGATTACGCGAGTCCGGAAGGTGCGAAGACTCCCTTCGCACCTTCCACCCGCGTTCGTATTGGTTCGACGTTCACCCCCCTGCTCCCCCGCCTTACCCCATTTCTCCGTGTTTCTCCGGCGTTTCGGCTTGCTTATTCCAAGGCCCGACTTTTCAATGGCTCCATTCGCAAAATCCGAAGCCAAAGGAGAACAGGATGTTCAGTCTAATTTCCCGACCCATGGAAGGGCCGACCCGCACGATGCGCATCATCGCGTTAGCGCTTTCGCTGGCATGCTTCCTGTGCGCATTTGCTTCTTCCGCCTTAGCGCAGGGGTTCAGCACGGATGCCCGCATGATCGCCATGGGAGGCTCCGATCAGTCCAGTGATTCGACAAGTTTGTCGGATGTCACGAAAAAATATTCGTCTTTCGGCTTGCCGCTTGGACTAATCCAGATCTACAGGCACCGGGATGCGTTCAATCCCAAGGACAAGGTGAATTTCAACCCTCTTCTCGCGATCGAGGACTTGTCCAACCCGATGCACATCACATTCGGGCGGCAATCGGAAACTCAGGGAGAACTTATTGTCCGGGACCTGGTCAACGGCAATCTCAATCGCGACTTGAGTGCGTACAAGGGATTTGTTCCCAAATCACCGATGGCGATGAGTGGAACGTTCACGCCGGACTATGGCAAAACTATTCGTCTGTTGAAGGTGGGCAAGCTGTATCAGGGGATCTTCGTTGGCGCCGGCCCTTACCTGACGGCAAGCACGTACCTCGACATTGATCCCTCACTGCTGTCGAACTGGAGTGGTTCATCGCTGGGAATTCCTGCGAATGCGTCGCTGCATTTCGACAACCTGACGCAGAGTCAGGCGGCTCTTTCCATCACCGGCGGGTATCGTGGACGCTATGCTGCGCCGAAAGCGCTGCGCTCTGAAAACGGCGGCGACAACGATGGAGTTTTCGTTTCGGTGAACTACCACTATATTCACGGCTTTCACTACGACAGCGATATCAGCAACGCAAGATTTGATACCGACACCGCAGGACTGATCGCGCTGTCCATTCCCGCTCAGCCTCCGGTGGTTGTTGATCGCACGTGGTCCAACTCTGGTAAAGGACGAGCTGTGGATTTCGGAACCAGCGTGGTGACGGGGCCATGGGATTTCCACGTGACTGCAAATGGCGTCGGCAATCAAATTGTCTGGGACAACCCAACGCATCAGCAGTACACACTCAGCTTTTTGTTGGACGGACTTTCCAGCGGTATGGACTTCGTCAAAACGTCGTTACCAGTAACGGCGTCCACCATCACCGTAAAACTACCGGTTCAGTACGCCGGAGGCGCAGAGTACAACGCAAAGAAGTGGACGGGACGGGGACAACTCGCACGCGGCGTCAACGGTCGCGAATACCACTTTGGCGGCGAGTATCATTTTGGCCCGCTCGACCTTCGTGGCGGTGGCCGCGTCGTGCATCAGGTATTCAATCCAATGGGAGGAGCCGGTCTCAACCTCACCAAACATTTTGGTGTCGACGCCGCCGTGTTCACCACGATCAGCAATGCTCAGCAGGATCGCCGCGCGTCGGTAGCCATCTCGCTGCGCGTACAGTAATTCGGATTTTCTCCCCGAAGCTGCCCTCTCCGGAGTTCGTATCCGGGGAGGGCAGCCCATTTTTTTCTTCCGAAGACAACTCCACTTCAAACCTGTTGAACTTTACAGGTTACCCGTTCGTCTTCAGTCCATTTGGTTGTGGTAAAAGATCAGTATGTCTATGACTGATCATGTCACCCAATTCCACCTGAGGTGTGCGGCAGAATTTCTGATATTTGCCGTACTTGTCGCAGTCCCGTTATCCGCTCTTGCGCAGTCTCCCGAAGTTTTGACTTCACCGCCCAATATCGTGGTGCCCAACTACGAGGGGATTCCCGTTGGTCCGTTTGCGGGACTTGAAGCGGGCGCATATGTAGCGCGAACCGATGATCCTTCGGCCGCATGGTTCAATCCCGCCGGATTGTCTCGGGCAAAGGGCGCACAGATTTCCGGCAGCGCCGGTTTGTATCAGTACACAAAGTTGTCGCCGTCGATCTATCCGGGTGCGGGTAGCTCTGTTGAGCATGTGCCGAACCTCGTCGGGTTTACGATGCAAAAGGGACAGCTCACCCTGGGAGCGGCGATCCTGACCCCGGTGTCCTGGTCGCAGACAACCAACCTGGAAGTTTTCGTACCCTCGGGACCAAATCTGGAGCGGTTCGCCTACTCCGCCGATTCCGATTTCTATCGCAGGGTTATCGCGACCTCCGCTGGCTATGACAGCAAGAAGAACTGGCGGATCGGCGGCGGATTGACGTTCATGTATACCAGCCTCAAGATGGCGCAGACGATCAGCGATCGGATTGCGGAGCCGACAGGCCTTCGCACTCTCCTGGTTTCATCTGTCGTCAGAGGTTCCGACATGAAGATCGGGGCTGTCGGGGGCATCCAGGTGGACGTGCATCCGCATATCCGTGTCGGTGGCGTTTTGCGGACATCCGGACTCTCGATCTATCGCAGCGGTACCGCCACGCTCGATGGGACGGATAAAAATGGCGCGGCCTCTGAGGGTGCATCGTTTTTCGATCCGTCCGCGGAGTTTCATTACAATGTGCCATTCGAAATGACAGGTGCGATCGCGTACGTTGGAAGTCGAGGCGAAATCGAAACTGCCGTACACGGTTACACCTCGGTGTCTCCCTACTCTCTGATTTCCAGTCCGGAAGAAGCGATTCTTTACCACGATAATGGCCTCGGCGGTCCGCCAAGCTTCACGAAGCAGGCTTTTGCCGGCCTGACTTCAGCCTCGAAATCGATCGCGAATGTGTCGGTCGGTGGACACTACAAGCTTTTTGCCGACAGGGAATTGCGGCTGCATTTTGGCGTCACCACGGATATGTCCCCCGTTGCGCCCGAGGATCAGGTTTTCGACAAGGTCGACCTCCTCGCCTGGACTGTCGGTCTCAGCGGAAGGTTGAACAGGCTGACCTACGCCGCCGGCTTTAACTACCGCAGCGGTACTTCCGAGAGCATCACGATAAGAAACCTGATCAGTAGTCAGCCGGTGAATACCGAAGTCGGCATCCGGACGATGGGGATGATCTATTCGGTCTCCTATCAGTTTTAGCGGTCATCTTGTATGACTAAGCCGCGCGTCACGCTGGATCGCATTCTGTCGCGCGCAGGCATCGCTTCCCGGACAACCACCAAGGACTGGATTACCGCCGGCCGCGTCAAGGTGAACGGCAGAGTCGTTCGAGATCCCAATCATTGGGTGGAAACCGGCAAGGATGTTGTTCATTTCGACGGCATGAAGCTTCGCGCGGAAAAGAAACTCTATATCGCGCTGAATAAACCGACCGGCGTGGTTACAACGCACGGCGACACTCATGGGCGTCCCACCGTTTACGATTATCTGAAGAAGCTCGACCGGTGGGTGTTTCCTGTCGGCAGGCTGGATATGGACACGTCCGGGCTGCTGATTCTCACCAACGATACCGAATTTGGCGATCAACTTCTGAATCCCGAATCCAAGATTCCGAAGACCTACTACGTGAAAGTGTCGGGAAACCTCAGCTCCGAGGCATACGCCCGCTTAACCGGAGGACTGGACATCGGTGGAGGAGAGTCCTCCGGTCCCGCAGTCGTAAACGAAGTTCGGCGCTCGGAGAAGTACACGTGGTTTGAACTCACGATTACGGAAGGCAGGAATCGTCAGGTGCGTCGGATGTGCAAAGCCATCGGTCATCCGGTTCTCAAGCTGGTTCGAATTCGAATCGGAACCTTCGAACTCGGCACACTGCCGGTTGGTACCTTCGTCAAGCTTGAAGGAGTCGACCTGTCGCGGTTGCTGGGGAAAGGGAAAAGTGGCAAATCGAAACTGTAGGGGCGGTCGGACCGCCCCCCAGACTTCTAATCCAGATCTGTCATGAGCGACATGTTGAAACGGTTTGTAAGATTCGCCAGCCCGATCGTGACGGTCAGTTCCACAATGTCTGCTTCCGAAAGGCTTTTCTTCAGTTCTGACATGTCTTCGTCACTCGTTCTGACGGTACGTGTCAGCTCTTCCGCATAGCGAAGAACCACTTTTTCCAGATCTGAAAACGCGGCGCTTTCGGAGGAATTCCCGATTTCCTGAATCTGTTGATCGGTGACTCCCGCTCGTCGCGCGGGGCCCTTGTGTCCCTCGGCGCAGTATGCGCAGCCGTTGATCAGTGAAGTTTTCAGGTAGGCCAGTTCGCGCAGCTTCGGATCCAGTGAGCCTTTCACCAGCGACTTGGAAAACACCATATAGGCTTCCAGGGTCAGCGGGCTGTGGCTCCATAGCTTCCACATGTTGGCGATCTTTCCGGACTTCTGAGTGAGTTGTGCGAGAATTTTTTCCTGATCCGGCCCTGCGGTCTCCTTCTCAACGTATCGTAATCGCGCCATTAGGACTCCTTGGTGTTTCGAAATAAGCAGTAAGTATAAGCCGTAATTGAAATACCATGATTTCATGGGCGGCACGAATCCCTACATTCCCAAGAACGAACCGACAGCGGCAGAACAAAAGTACAAGATCACGTTTCAACCGATGAACGTGACGGTCGAAGTGGATCCCGAGAAGATTCCGTATGGGGTGACAGGGCTCCCTGGAAGCATTCTCGATATCGCACTGGCACACGGAATATCCATAGATCATTCCTGCGGCGGGGTATGCGCGTGTTCGACCTGTCACGTCATCGTCCGTCAGGGTGGGGACAGTCTGTCCGAAATGATCGAAGCGGAAGAGGACCAGCTATCGTTTGCGCCGGGCCTTACGCCGTCCAGCCGTCTGTCGTGTCAGAGTGTGCCGGATGGAACGCAGGACCTGGTCGTGCAGGTTCCGGAATGGAACCGAAATGCGGTTCGAGAAGGACACTAGGATATTTGGCTTGTCCGCTATACAATTGGCCTCTCAATTCCTGCCTGAACCCGGAGTGTAGACATTATGAGATTAGTAAAGCTTCATTGGCTCGGTCCAATCGCGGCATTTGCTCTTTGCACCGGTCTGCTCGTTGCACAGGCTCCGGCCGCCCGGCAGGCTGCGCCTGTTCTTCCGACTCAGGCGGAAGCGGCCTCCCAGGATCCCAACTTCAGCATTTCAGCCAATGTAAACCTGGTCAATATCACCGCCACGGTTCTGGACGAACGCGGAACCTACATTGACGGTTTGAAGCAGGAAGACTTCCAGATTTTCGAGGATGGAGCACCGCAGAAGATTTCATTCTTCTCCCACGATCGCAAGATTCCCGTCAGCGTTGGCGTCATGGTGGATATCAGCGGCAGCATGCGCCACAAGCTTCAGCAGGCATTGCAGACTGCGCGCGAAATTTCGCTGGCTCTGTCGGAGCAGGACGAGATGTTTCTGCTCACGTTCAACACCGACGTCGATATGCGTCAGCGTCTGACCAGCAACAAAGCACTTGTCGAGCGCTCGCTTCAGGGTATTCGTACCAGCGGGGATACTTCCGTTTACGATGCCATCGAATTGGGACTTAGCGAAATGAAGTCGGCGCACAATGCGAAAAAGATCATGGTGCTGATTTCGGATGGATTCGACTCCAGAAGCAAGCGGACGCTTCCGGAAGTTGAAGAAATGCTGAAGCGGGCCGAGGTGGAAATCTACGCCATCGGAATTGACGACGACGAAAACGATCCACTGGTCGTGGTCCAGCCCCTCTACCACATCTACCACTACATGCTGAACGACATCGCAACCATCAGCGGCGGTCGGGTGTTTCGCCTGTTTACCGGCCGAAGTTACGCGCTGGATGGATTGGCAAAGGTCCTGATGGAAGAACTCCATCAGCAGTATCTGTTGAGCTATTACCCCGCGCCTTCAGCCAACAACGGTTTTAGAAAAGTGGAAGTAAAGGTGGATCAGCTCAAGGGAGATGTGCGTCACCGAACGGGTTACTACCCGGCCTCGGCAGTATCACCTGCCGCATCGTCGCGATAGTCAAACCCGAAGCGGTTACTGATTCAAAAGTCCGATCCGCTTGATTTTCTCAATCAGCGTTGTGCGTTTCAGGTTCAGAAGTTTCGCCGCCAGTTTCTTGTTCCCGTTGGTTCGGCGCAGGCTTTGAAGAATCAGTTCGCGTTCCATGTCGGTAACAACATTCTGAAAATTGATTCCTTCTTCTGGAATCTCAATCATCGGGACCTGACTGGTGGCATCCCGATTCTGGATTTCCACGGGGAGATCGGTTGGCATGATTGCCGCCCGATTGCTTGTCAAAGCCACCATACGTTCTGAAATATTCTCCAGCTGACGCACATTACCCGGCCATTCATACGCCATCAGCGCTCGCATGACCTGGGGTGAAACAGTCTTCTCCTGCAGCTTGTGCGCATCGCAGAAGTGGCTGATGAAGCGCATCGCCAGCAGCGGAATATCTTCGCGGCGTTCGCGCAAGGGAGGTAGGTTGATGGGGATCACGTTCAACCGATAGAAGAGGTCTTCCCGGAAAGTGGAGTCCTTCACCATTTGATCCAGATTCGAGCTTGTTGCCGCAATGATGCGGACATCCACTTTGATGGTGGTATTGCCGCCGACACGCTCGAACTCGCGTTCCTGAAGAACACGCAACAGCTTCACCTGCAGCGACTGCGGCATGTTTCCGATTTCATCCAGAAACAGCGTCCCGCCGTTGGCCTGTTCAAACCTTCCGACGCGAGTCGTTACGGCGCCCGTGAACGCACCCTTCACATGACCGAACAATTCGGATTCGAGAAGATTTTCCGGGATCGCACCACAATTGATGCTGATCATCTTCTGTTCCTTGCGAGGGCTGTTGAAGTGAATCGCCTTGGCGATCAATTCCTTACCGGTACCCGTTTCGCCCTGAATCAGAATCGTGCTTGTGAGCGCTGCAACCGTGTCGATGAGTTCGAAGATCCCATTCATGGCCCGGCCGCTTCCGATAATGTTTCCAAACGAATACTTTTCGCGCAGCTGGCTTCGAAGATATTGGTTTTCAAAACGCAGGCGGCGTTCCTTCAGTCCTTTTCGAACCATCAGCGGGAGTTGCACGAGCTTGAACGGCTTGGTGAGGTAATCAAAGGCCCCCTTCTTGATTGCCTGAACGGCGGTTTCAATCGTGCCGAATCCGGTAATCACGATACCGATGGTTTCCGGGAAACGGGCAAGCGTGTCTTCCAGAAGATCCACTCCGGATTTTCCAGGCAAATTGTGATCGGTGATGAGGACGTCGTAGGCTGTTTGCGACAGCCTGGTCCACGCCTCTTCCGCCGACGCGACACCTTCCACCTCAAAACCTTCCAGAGTCAAAATTTCGACAATCGCGAGGCGAAGGTCCTCTTCGTCATCTACAACCAGAATCTGTTCCCGATTCAAATCCAATGCAGCCTCCTGCTATCAAAAAGTTACTCATTATAGATTGAACATTAAAGTTTTCAACGGATTTGCCGATCAAACCCCCATGGTCCAGACTAACGACTTCCTTCCCGGCAAGACTCGATTGCTCATCGTTGAAGACGACAGTGACCTCAGGCTGACACTCTGCGAATACATGGAGAACCGCCGATTCAGTATCACTTCCGCAAAAAATGGAGCCGAAGCGCTGCGCCTCTTCGACTCCGGCATGCGGTTCGACATCATCTTTACCGACCTGATGATGCCGCCCGGTCCCAACGGTCTGGAAGTTCTCAGAGCCGCCCGAGCTCTGAATCCTCGTTGCTATGTCGTTATCATGACGGGCTATTCCTCAATAGAAACCGCCATCGAATCGATCCGGCTCGGTGCATTCGATTACCTGGCCAAACCGTTTCTGCTCGTCGAAATCGAAATCATCGCCAACCGGATCATCGAGCATCTTTGCCTTCTTGAAGACAATCGACGGCTCTCCCGTAAGCTCCTCGCACTGGACGAGGACTACGCGACTATCGACGCCAGATTGCAGAATATCGAGGCGATGATAGGCAGCCTGAGTTCCAATCTTTTGGAAAGTCAAAAACACTGACACGTCTGGATTATTGACACTTTCATCCCGAAAATCACGTCATGGATTTGGCGTGCGAGGCCAATCCGCGTGTCAACACACTGGCAAGTTCCTCCTTCAATTCGGCTGAACTCCCCCGTTAACCGGCTGTCCTTTCATGGCAAATCAAGCTCTTAGGGAAACTTTTGCCTAGTTGAGATCCAAAGGCACGACAGCTGCATTAGCCGACGCGTGATTACGGCAAGTCCCAGAAATAACCGGCGGTTGAGAACACGAGGATCCGAGTCCCATCTATTGAAGGATCTCGTTTTGACATTTCAAAGTGCATCGCAGGCACTGGAGAAGTCCTACGGTGATCTGCAGGATCGGGTTCTCATCCTCACAGACGACCTCGAACGTGAGCGAGGCCAGAGAATTCGACTGGAACGTCTCGCCGCCATGGGCGAAATGGCGATGGAGCTCGCACATGAAATTCGCAATCCCCTGGGCAGCATCGAGCTCTTCGCCTCCATGCTTGAGGGCGAATACGCCGAACAGATTGTCCGCAGCGTTCGACTGTTGAATCATTCCGTGACCAACGTCCTTCACTTTGGAAAACCGATCGCCCCTTCACCAAAACAAATTTCGGTGAATACGCTGCTTGAAGGAATTCGTGCGCTGATTCAGCCACTGGCCGCCCAGAAAGGCGTCGGCATTGATGTGGAGTGTGACTTCGACTGCACTCTGTTCGCGGATCACGAATTGTTGCATCGAATGCTGCTGAATCTTGTTCTGAATGCGCTGCGGGAAACACCGACGAACGGCACAATTCGAGTCACTGCAAAGCACGGAGTGACGATTACCGTCGAAGACAGCGGACCTGGAATTCCGGAAGCCACGATTTCCCGCATCTTCGATCCGATGTTCTCGACGCACCGCGAAGGCTGCGGTCTTGGACTGCCAATCGTTAAACGCATCGTTGACAGCCATAACGGCACGATCCGGGTCGAATCCACAAAAAGTGGAACCCGTTTCGTCATAACGTTCCTGCAAACCAATTTGCACAACATGGAGGTTGTGAGTGAGCCGTTTACTCGTAGTTGACGACGATATCCAGATGCTGTCGGCTCTTGAGGCGGCGCTGCGCCGCAAGGGGCACGTTGTCGAAACCGCGTCCAACGGCCTTGAGGCTGTAGCCAAGCTCGACGCACCCTTCCAGGCAGTGATCACCGATCTTCGCATGCCGGGAATGGACGGCATTGAACTTCTGGACCATATCCGGAAAACAATTCCGGATATGCCTGTCGTCATGCTCTCCGCATTCGGCACCGTCGCCACAGCCGTTGAAGCCATCAAGGCCGGCGCCAATGATTTCCTTGTGAAACCGTTCTCGCTCGAAGCACTGGATGAAGTCCTCGAGCGTCTTGCCGAGTCCCGGCCACGATTCGGTCCGGAATCCACGGACCTCATCACCGAGAATTCCGCCATGCGTGTGCTTCTCAGCCAGGCATCACAGGCTGCGAAGACACAGGCCACGGTTCTGGTTCAGGCCGAAAGCGGTACGGGAAAGGAACTTCTGGCGAGGTGGATCCACCAGCAGAGCAATTGCTCGAAAGGTCCGTTTGTCGCGGTGAACTGCGCGGCTCTTCCCGACAGCCTGCTGGAATCCGAATTGTTCGGATATGAGAAGGGCGCATTTACGGGCGCCAACAGTTTCAAGCCCGGTAAATTTGAACTGGCGCAGAACGGAACCATCCTGCTCGATGAGATCGGCGAAATGGCTCCATTACTTCAGGCAAAACTTTTGCGCGTCCTTCAGGAACACGAAGTGGATCGCATTGGCGGCCGGAAGCCTGTGCCGATTCAGGTGCGCGTCATTGCCACCACCAACAAGGATCTGCGTCGACTGATCTCCCGCGGACAATTCCGCGAAGACCTCTATTTCAGGCTGAACGTCGTTCCGCTGCGCATTCCGCCTTTGCGCGAGCGAAAGGACGATCTTCCCGTGCTGGCTTCGCACTTCATGAAAAAGTACGGCGGCATAACGGATGGCCAGGCGGATGCGGAATCTCTCGAATTGATGCGTCGTTATGCATGGCCTGGGAATGTCCGCGAGCTGGAGAATGTGATTCATCGATCGTTCGCACTGCGCGGCCGCCTGAAAATCCACCCCAGTGACCTTTATGAGACCAGCGAAACTACCGAATCCCCCGGTCTGCAGGCCGGACATTCGGTGAGCGAAATGGAACGCAAATTGATACTTGCCACACTGGATCAGACCAGTGGAAACCGCACTCATGCTGCAAAGCTTCTTGGAATTTCATTGAGAACCCTGCGCAACAAGCTGCGGGAATATCGTGTGGAAGAGGAGGTCACCGTATGATCGACAACCGGCTGTACCCCGCAATGGAAGACAGAATGGACTGGAATGCCAGGAGGCACCAGACACTTTCCAACAACATCGCCAACATCGATACGCCTGGATATCACTCGAAAGACGTTTCGTTTTCCGAACAGCTTCAGATGCTCCAGATCAACACGCCAAACCCGAAACACATCGCCCCGGTCGGAATGGATTCACGGATGCAGTCCTACGAGGTGGCCGGTTACTCGGACATGAAGGACAACAGTGTGGATCTGGATCGTGAAATGTCCGAGATCACCAAGAACGGTCTGCAATATGTCGCGATACTTCAGTTCGTCAGTCAGAAACTAAAAACCCTGCGATCCGCCATCAACGAAGGTGGCAAGGGCTAGGAGCAACCATGAGTCTTTTCACTGCACTGGATATCAATACAAGCGGTCTGACGGCGCAACGGCGCCGTTTCGAAGTCACGTCATCGAATCTCAACAACGCCGAAACGACTCGAACTTTCGAAGGCGGCCCTTATCGCCGCAAGGATATCGTGTTTCAAAACACCGCTTTTGGCAGCGCCATGCTGGCGGCCGACGGCGGCAGCGAAGGCGTCGAAGTGGGTGCGGTTCTCGACGACACCACGACACCGTTTGAGCTCCGATACGATCCGGGACACCCCGATGCCGATCCCACAACCGGATATGTCAGCTACCCGAACGTCAACACGTCGGAAGAAATGATCAACATGATGTCCGCTGCGCGCAGCTACGAAGCCAACATCGCGGCCATCAGCATCCTGAAGACGATGATCAATCGCACGCTGGAGATCGGCAGATGAGCGATTTTTCAATCTACAGCAACATTCAAAAGGCGATTCCGCAGCCGTCCGCGGCACCGGCAGCCGGCGGGAAGTCCGAAGGAAGCTCCTTCGGAAACGCTCTCCAGGACGCCATCAAGCAGGTCAACGGCCTGGAAATCGATTCACAAAACCAGGTCGATAAATTCCTCACCGGCGACACAGACCTTCACTCGGTGATGATGGCTCTGGAAAAAGCCGACGTTTCATTCCAGCTGATGATGCAGGTGCGCAACAAGATCGTTTCTGCGTACCAGGAAATCATGAAGACACAGGTTTAAGCTCAAAATCGAAATGAACTCTTCAGCAATTGCCCAGAACTTTAAGGTCTTCCTTGCGCGCTACAGCCTGCAGCAGAAGCTGGCCATGGTATTCGCCGCGGGGCTGGTCGTCGTCCTGACCTGGACCATGGTGTACTTCGTCAACAAGGTCAGCTACCAGGTCCTGTACTCCGATGTCGATCCGGCCGAAGCGCAGAACATCGTTACGAGGCTCCAGGGCATGCAGGTTCCCTATCAACTCTCCGAAGACGGACGGACAATTCGCGTGGCTTCGGAGAAGCTTTCTGAGGTTCGAATCCAGCTGGCCAGCGAAGGTCTTCCCGAAAGCGGCCGCATTGGGTTCGAAATTTTCGATCGCACGAATTTCGGCGTCACCAACTTTCAGGAACAGGTGAACTATCAGCGCGCCCTTGAAGGCGAACTGGTGAGAAGCATTCTGACCCTGAGAGAGGTCGCGGCGGCCCGGGTGCATCTCGTGATGGCGAAGGAATCCCTTTACGAAAGTTCAGACGACCAGACGAAAGCCTCGGTGATTCTGAAGTTGAAGAGCGGCAAAGCGCTTCCAGCTTCCAACATTCAGGGCATCGTGAACCTGGTTGCCAGCGCGGTCAAAGGACTCTCGCCAGACAAGGTTGCGGTTATCGATTCATTCGGCAAGATGCTGTCTCGTTCGCAGGCGGAAAACTCCCTGACCGGACAGCAACTCGGCATGCGGCAGACCGTCGAAACGGAAATGGCGGCTAAGATCGTTCAGATTCTCGAGCCCGCAGTTGGAGCTGGAAAAGTGAAACCGCAGGTGTCGGTGGACATGAACTTTCAGCAGGTCGAAGAGACACAGGAAAACTACGATCCTCAAAAGGCTGTCATCGTCAGCTCGCAGCGTCAATCGGACACGGTAACCGGCGCCGGACCCGTCGGAGGAATTGTCGGAGTTCGACCGCCACCGCCGCCAACCGTCACGACTCCGGGTGCCACGGTCACGACTGCCGGCGCGACGACGTCGACTTCCGGCAAATCCAGCGAAGTCGTGAACTATGAAATCAGCAAGTCCGTCCGGCACATTGTGAATCCGGTCGGCAAGATTGAGCGCGTGTCCGTCGCTGTCGTTCTGGACAATCAAACTGAAACCACGACTGCCGCCGACGGCAAGGTTTCGGTGAAATCCACGCCAAGAACTGCAGAAGAGATGAAGAAGTATCACGACCTGGTGGCGGCTGCGATTGCATTCGATATGCAGCGCGGCGATCAGCTGATCGTGGAGAACATTTCGTTCGACAGTGAGAACACGCCGGAGCCCATCGCCGAATCCACGTTCATCGAAAAACAAACTCCAACGATTCTGACCGGTCTCCGCTACATCATTATTCCGGTCGCATTCGTGGTGATCTACTTCCTGTTCATTCGTCCCGTCCAAAAGTCCGTCATGGCCGGCTGGGTTCCCGTTACCGCAGAAGGTCAGTCCACGCGCGGTTTGCTGCGTGGTGGAGTTCAAACGCCGTTAACGGTAAAACAGCTGGAGGCTCGCCTGGCATCCAGCAATTCGTCTGCAGATATGAACGACATTGGCGGTGCTGCAGACCTCGATTTGCTCACCCCACAGGGACCTTCCAAGATCGACATCATCCGGAAGCGAGTCATTGAACAGGCGAAACAGGATCCTGAAACCGTAGCCCGGCTTGTGCGAGTCTGGCTGAATGAAGAGAAGAATCGATGAATTCAGGCGGCTCCTCAATGGCGGCCTCGCTTTTCGTCCTGATCGGCGAAACGGCGTCGGCGGAGGTTTTGAAACATCTTACGGAAGCAGAGATTGAGTCGATCTCTCGCGCCATCTCCAATGCCGGACCTGTCGGAGCCGAAGAAGCGGAGAAGTCTGCAGAAGAGCTGTATCAAACGCTCACCGCGAACCGGTATGTTTCCGAAGGCGGCGTGGACTACGCAAAGAAAGTCATCCTTCGCACGCTTGGCGCCGGTCCGGCAAAGCGCATCATGGAGCGTCTCAGTTCCAGTTACGCGAATGCCAATTCCTTCGATGCCATCGACCGATTGAATCCCATACAACTGTCCCAGTTCATTCAGAATGAACATCCCCAGACCATCGCCCTGATCCTGGCGCACTTGTCGGTGGGCGCATCGGCGCTCCTGCTGGAGTCACTGCCGGAGACTATTCAGGCAGACGTTGCGGTGCGAATGGCGAGTCTTGAAACGATTACGCCCGAAGCCATTCAGGGAATTTCTTCGGTTCTCGAAGAAAAACTAAAGCCCGTTGGAACCTACGCTCACAGCGAAGCCTACGGAGGTATTCGCGCGGTTGCCGAATTGTTCAATCGACTCAATCGGCAGCGCAGCCGCGCCGTGCTGGAGATGATTGATACCAACAAGCCCGAGATTGCCAATTCCATCCGGGAGCTGATGTTCATATTCGAAGATGTCGCCACTCTCGATGACGCGGCAATTCGTGAAATCATTCAGCGCGTCGACAAGAAGACCATTGCTCAGGCACTGAAGGGATCCAGCGAAACCCAGCAGAACCAGTTCTTCAAGAACATGTCTGGCCGCGCGGTCGACATGATGAAGGAAGAAATGGAAATCATGGGACCGGTGAAGACGAAGGACGTTCATGTCGCGCAACAGAGAATCGTCGAAGTGGTTCGCAAGCTCGAGGAAGAGGGCCTGATCAACGTTGGTGGTGGTGGCGACGAATATGTCCTCTAGAATCATTCGCAGCAGCGAAGCGACGAACAAGGCCAGATTGTCTTCAGGCGGAATGAGCGGATCCACCAGCGAAACTGTTCCGGGCGACCACGCCATGAGCATTGAGAAGCACGCGTTCGAACAGGGCTACAAGGAAGGCGAGCGCATCGGCAAGCAGATGGGCGAGCGCATGGTGGAAAGCACCATCAAGCGTTATGAACGCAGCATTCAGCAACTGTCGAGCGCTCACCGGTCGTTGACGGATGCCATGGAAGTCGCAGCAGTACGCCTGTCTCTGGAAATCGCACGGAAAATCATTCAGCGTGAAACGACAATCGATGCGGATCTGGTTGCCGTGATGGTTTCCGTCGCCTTGAAACGCGTCAACGGCCACCATGGCATCGAAGTGCGTGTCAGCAGCCAGGACTACAACAGGGTTTGCGAAGCCATTCGCAGTAGCAATGCAACGATTCCTGTGAAGGAAGACTCCGGACTCGAGCGTGGAGATTTCATCATCGATACGGTTGAAACTCACCTCGACGGACGCATATCCAGCCAGATCGACGCCGTGGGCCGGGCACTATTCGATGAGTAGCAACGACGCGCTGGACCTGTCATCCCACTTTGAAAAATTGAAATGCGTGGATCCCCTCACCGAGTTCGGCATTGTCGAAAAAATCGTGGGCAATTCCATCGAGTCCCAGGGACCTAACGCGACGGTGGGCTCCGTCTGCTGGTTGAGCAATGGGGAACGCGAATTTCCGGTTGAAGTGGTTGGATTCAGCGAGGGCAAGGTCATCACGATGCCTCTTGGCAAAGTGGAAGGCGTCCGGCAGGGAAACCTGTTGCGCGTTTCGGGCCGTGCGGCGTCCATCGGAATGAGTGAGTCGCTGCGAGGACGGGTGCTGGATGGACTGGGAAGGCCGATCGATTCCAAGCCGCTGCCGGCGCAACTCGAACAACAGGCTCTCTATTCGGAACCGTCGAATCCCATGGATCGTGATCCGATCCGTGAATCCATTCAGACCGGAGTTCGTTCCATCGATGCCTTGCTGACATGCGGAGTGGGCCAGCGCATTGGAATTTTCGGGGGAAGCGGAGTCGGCAAGAGCACGCTGCTCGGCATGATTGCGAAATATACATCGGCCGACATCAACATCATTGCCCTTGTCGGCGAGCGTGGCCGCGAAGTCCGGGAGTTCATTGAAAACGACCTTGGAGAAAGCGGCCTTCAGCGCTCGATCGTTTTTGTGTCAACTTCCGACCAGCCTGCTCTGGTTCGAATCCGCGCGGCGTTTGCCGCCACAGCGGCAGCCGAATATTTCCGTGACCGTGGATTCAACGTGATGCTGATGATGGATTCGGTCACTCGATTTGCAATGGCACAGCGGGAAGTTGGGCTGGCGGCCGGAGAACCGCCGTCGTCGAAGGGTTATACGCCTTCGGTCTTCTCTCTGTTGCCCAGGCTGCTCGAGCGGTCGGGAAAATTTTCGAAAGGCAGCATCACCGCGTTCTATACGGTTCTCGTCGAAGGCGATGACATGAATGATCCGATTGCCGACTCGGTACGATCCATTCTCGACGGACATATCGTTCTGGATCGAAAACTCGCCGGCCGGGGACACTATCCTTGCATCGACATTCTGAACAGCATCAGCCGACTTATGCCGCAGCTGGTCGACGATAATTTGAAAACCGCGGCCTATGGAATTCGCGATCTTCTGGCGGTACACAAGGATTCCGAAGACCTGATCAACATCGGCGCGTATAAGAAGGGGTCCAATCCGCGAATTGACCGGGCCATCGAAAAGATCGATTCCATAACGACGTTCCTCAAGCAGCGCGCCGAAGAACCATCCACACTGGCGGACGCCCGTGAGAATCTTCTCTCCCTGAATCAGTAGCGGGGCCGTATGAGCAATCAGAAACAACGCCTGCACCGGATCGATCGTCTGGCTCAGGTGCGACAGTCCTATGTGACGGCCGCCGAAGGCCGGGTTCGCGAAGCGGAACATCACGTACGGTTGTGTGAGGAGGCTGCCGAAGAAGCGGATCGGCAAATTCGGCGGGTACGGGAAGAGATTGCCTATCTGAATCACTCTACGGGAGCGGAAATTCAGAACCGGGAACGGTATATTTTCACGCTTCATGTTCGAGCACGCCATACGCGCGAAACGCTTGATAAGGCACGGAAAGTATTGGATTCACGTCGCCATGAGTGGAGAGAGACCCGACGGGACCAGATGGTGATCGAAAAGGTACAGGAACGCCGATTGCAAGAGTTGCAGCACAGCGTCAATGTCGCCGAGCAAAAGGACGTCGATGAGATGACTGTCGCACGTCATGCTAGAAATCAAATTAATCGACGATTCGAATCTGCTGACTCCATTACTGGCCCCGGCATCGAAGGACGGGGATAGTTTTAGTGGTGTGCTTGAAGCGCTGATCGGGGCGGAGCCGGAAGCGGATGTTGAATCTGACCCTCCATGCGTGGCAGATTCTCCGTCAAATCCAGGTGTCAGGCACCTTGTTCCCCAATTACCGTCTGGGATTGAGGAAACGTGCGGACAGGCCTCTGTGTCCTCTCAACGTGCGCAGAATATCGAAGATCGGGTCAGTGTTACGCCAGTCGGCGTACAAGATCTAGCCAGCTTTCAAAATCGGAGATCGGCAATCGAACATCCCTCTCCCGACGGGAGAGGGTGCCGCGAAGCGGCGGGTGAGGGGTATATTGTGAACCCCTCACTTGGCACTTCCCCTCCACTTGCGCAAAGTGGTGAACATCGGATCGGTGTTACGCCATTCGGCGTGGGAGAGCCAGCCAGCTTTCGAAACGGCGCATTGGCAAATTTGGAGAATCGGATCGATCGCCCCTCCTGGACAGGAGCGGCTGCGAGTGCAAGCCCGACAGGGCGCAGCGATAAATATTTAGAACGGGTGGACGCGACATCAGGAAAATATCGCGAAGCTTCCAAATATGAAGCGGACGGGGTGGGTGTTCTTGATCAGAAACAATTGCCAGTTGAATCTGAACCACCACCCCGGCGCTTCGCGCCACCCCTCCTGGCCAGGAGGGGCGATCCAGCCGATATTGCCAATATGGATCAGCCGGAAAAGGGATCGATTCTGTACCCCTCACCCGGCCCTTCGGGCCACCCTCTCCCGTCGGGAGAGGGATTATTACCTGTTTCCTCGAAATCCGCGGGCACGGCAAAGAACACCACCAACGTTGAAGATCCAACTATTCTGCTTAATGTTTTGGGTCACGCCGTAGCGGTTCCAGTTCAGGTTGAGATCAGGCCTGACGTTCAATCCAATTTACCGAACCTCGTTCAACCCGCACAGCCGAATGAACCTCGACTCCCTGAACGGTTGAACCTGGCGGAATTTGGAGTCACGCGTTTCGAATACAAGACCGAATTCGAACCGCATTCCCCGCCTGTTTTGCAGTCGGCGCAAATGTGGCAGCTCGTGCGGACGGCAGTCCCTGTTCGCGAAACCAAACCGTCAAAGCCGGGCGCCGCTTTCGACAGCCTCCTGCAAGATGCGAACTCGCAGGCCGCACCGTCCAGCCGGCCGGTTTTGCTGACGCGTACGGAAGAAGTCCAGACCGTTCGGCTGGTGTTTGAGCCGCCACCGCCACCTCCTGTGGTTCGCAGCGTTTCGATGGATATTGGAGACCCGGACTCTCAGGTTCGCGTGGTGATTCGGGAACGAAATGGCAATCTGAACGTGCAGCTCGGATCCACGAATGAACGGTTGAAGGAAGACCTGCAGGCTGCCGGGCCCATACTCATGCGCGAGCTGCAGCGTAACAATCCCATGTCGGTCACATTGGATTTCAGCAATTTTGGAAGTGCAACGGATGCTGACCGTCAGTCTGGCCAACAGCCAAAGGCAAAGAAATTATTAAAGTCGGATGCAGAATTTGCCGATGTGGTCGAAACAACCTACCTGTCCGCCCCGTCTTCCGAACTCAACTCACTGTAATTTCAGCATTTTCATTTTGGCCAGGCACTTGCGTAAGAAAGTCCCGGAGGATTTACGCGATGGACCCAATCTCATCCACTCTGCCCGTTGAAGATACTCAATCCACGAGCGGAGTTCAGGCTCAGGCGAAAGCCAAAGATAAACAGAATGAGTTCCTGATACTGCTCGTTGCGCAGCTGAAAGGGCAGAACCCGCTGAATCCCATCGAAGGCAGCGAGTTCGTTGCACAGCTGGCTCAGTTCAGCAGTCTCGAAGAGCTCACGAAAATCCGGACATCGATGGATGAGGTTCAAAAGGTCCTGACCGCATCTGCCGCGGCGGCCGCAGCGGCCAGCCAATCGACCACTCCACCAAACACAGAAACCAGCGTACCAACAACTGAAGGTCAAAACTAAGGAGCACATGCAATGGGAATGAATACTTTTTCGACCGCTTTGAGCGGCCTGGATTCCAGCACGATGGGGCTGAATGTCGTGGGGAACAACCTTGCCAACCTGAATACGGTTGGCTTCAAGGAATCCGATATTTCGTTTAGCGAAGTGCTCGGCCAGCAGTTCAGTACGCCCGGTGGAAACATGAATCACATCGGCCTGGGCAGTCAGGTGCAGGCGGTGCGTGCGCAGTTCAGTCAGGGCGGAGTTCAAACGTCGAACAACCCGCTCGATGTAGCCATTCAAGGTTCCGGCATGCTGGTTCTCGACGACAACGGCACGCGTTTGTATACCAGAGCTGGAAACATGCATCTGGATGCTGCCGGAAACCTGGTCTCAGGCGGCGGAGCAAATGTTCAGGGATACCAGATGGATCCGACAACCGGTCTGATCAACAAGAGCGGTGGAGTTTCCGATATTGTGGTGCCGAACAACCTGGTTTCACCGACAGCAACGACGCAGTTTGAACTTGGAATGAACCTGGATGCCTCTGCTGCGACGGGTTCGACATTCTCGACAACAGTGCAGGTGTTTGATTCCAACGGAACCGCGCACAACGCAACTCTCTCGATGGTGAAAGACATCACCGGCGGCGCCACACCGGTAACGCGATGGCGCTTTGACGTCACGATTCCCGCAAACGAAGTTGCCGGCGCCCTTCCAACGACTCCCGGCCAGTTGAGCTTGCTTACCGGCGCTGCGGCGACCGCATCACCGGCGGCTGGCGCACTCGTGTTCAATGGAAATGGAGTGCTGACATCTGCATATCTTGGTGCGGATCCAGCCACCAATCCTCCTCTCGCGAACCTGACGGTTCCTCCCGGTACGGTCACCCTGCCGGCGCTTGGAAACGGTGGAACACTGTCTCCCATGTCGTGGAATCTGGTTTCTCCTTCAGGAACTCCAACGGTGAGCGGATTTGCGAGCACGAGCGCAGTGACTTCCAGTACGCAGAATGGATCGGTTGCCGGAACATTGTCGAGCCTGTCGATTCAGTCCAACGGCACACTATCGGCAGTCTTCAACAATGGCCGGACCGTCGATATCGCACAGCTCGTGCTGGCGCAGTTCAGCGATTTCAATGGATTGACCCCACAGGGCAACGGCCTTTTCACGGAATCGACCGCTTCCGGTACGGCGCGGCTGGGTGCTCCGGAAGACGCCGGTCAGGGGAAATTGATGAGTGGTTCTCTTGAATTATCCAATGTGGATCTCGCGACGGAACTGACGAAAATCATCACGTTCCAGAGGGGATACCAGGCCAATGCAAAGATGATCACAACGGCCGATCAGATAATGCAGGAGACTCTGAATATTAAACAATAGGTCATGGTAGAGTAGCGGGGCAATGGCTGATGAAATCGACCTGCAACCCCTGCGAAAGTGGATACATGACCTTAACAACCGGGTCGGCGTAATCCTGACAACCTCCGAGCTGCTCCAACTGGAGCAGCTCTCACCAAAAGCGTCCGACCGGACACGCACCATCGAGAGCAAAGCTCTCGAGGTGCGTGATCTTCTTCGCAGCATGGCGGACCACTACCTGACCTGAAGGGTCGATTCGAATCGCTTTGAAAATGTGTAAGCCGACTCCCCTCCTGGCACAGGAGGGGTGGCCGAAGGCCGGGGTGGTAGGTCAAATCGAAATCAAATTCTCTGTTTGAACTTGCCTACCTCCCCGGCTCGCCTTTCCAAAGTATCCCAAAATCCGGTTTCGAACTGAGACACTACTCTCCCCCATACTTCTGCTGACGCGCCACCCGGTCTTTTGATATGATTGCCGAACTCCGATGACACCCGCACAGACCTACATCAAACGAGTATCGGTAGTTGCTTTCGCAATCCTCTATGCCTTTATGGTTGTTGGGATTTCCGCAAGCCGTACGGCAGCCTGGATTGATTCGTTTGTGCATCGGCAATCGTCGGGTCCATCGGCTTCCATCGACAAGGCGAAAACTTTCGTTCCCCAGGTGCGTCATCCGAGAATTCTCCAGAACCATTTTGTTGTGGAGTCGCCCCAGGCCGTTTCAGGCACGTTCCTCGTCATCGACCGGCATCTGGAGATCACTCCGGATTTCCGTCCCTACGGACATTCCCCACTTCGGATTCCTTCCCGTGCTCCCCCTTCTCTGATCTGAGCCTTCGCTGTTGCAACCGGCGCAGTGTTTTTTGCGCCACGCTCATTTCCAGAAGTTCATTATTAGAAGGTGTAATCAACCTTGCGAATCCAACGTCCGTTTTTATTTATCTGTTTGCTTAGTGCGGGACTTACCGTTGCCAGTTGTGGCGGAAGCTCTGCCCCCCAGTCCACCCAGGCCGCAGGTCCAAACGGCCAGCGCGGCCAGAATGGGCAGCGTGGAGGTCGGGGCGGCGCGTCATCCGATATCGATGTGCGCACGACCGGGGTACAGCGCATTTCGATTCAACGGGAGATCGAGTTATCGGGCAACCTCGTATCGATCGATCAGGTCAAGGTATCGACGGAAGTCGCCGGCACCGTCATTTTTGCAAACATCGATCTGGGGAAGGAAGTCAAAGCCGGGGAAGTCCTCGTCAAGCTCGATGATCGCGAATTGCAGCTTGCCCGGGACCGCGCAGAAAGCGCCTTGAAACAAACCGAAGCCCAGCTTGGTCTTGATCCCACTAAACCGAATGTCATCCCCGCGGATGAACAAATTGCCAGCGTTCGAACCGCCATTGCCAATCGCGACGATGCAAAGGTCAAGTTTGCGCAGACTCAGGAACTGGTCAGCAAGGGACTCGTGCCTCGAACCGACCTGGACACGAATGAGACCCGCGTAAAAGTGACAGAGGCCGTCCTTCAGTCTTCCCTCGAATCGGTTCGTTCTCTGAAAGCGAGCCTTCAGGATCGGCGCGCCGCGCTTCAGCTTGCGCAGAAAAAAATAGAAGATGCCACCGTGAAAGCCCCCGTCAACGGCGTCGTGTCCGGGAGACTGGTTCAACGTGGCGAGTTCATCCGCGAGAACACTCAGATTGCGACGATCGTTCAGCTGAATCCCCTTCAGCTTCGCACTGCGGTTCAGGAAAAATTCTCAAATCATATTCGACCGAACCTTCCAGTGCAGTTTGTCGTTGAGCCTTTCCCAGGCCAGATGTTCACAGGCAGAATCGCCAACATCAGCCCGTCCATCGACGAGCAGACAAGAACCTTTGCCGTCGAAGTTCAGGTTGAGAATGCAAATCGCAAGTTGAAGCCGGGATTCTTTGCGAAGGGCGTCATTCTTACCGAACGCGACAATAACGTCATGGCTTTGCCTGAAGAAGCCGTGTCCACTCTTGCCGGCGTGTCATCGGTCTTTGTCATCGATGATGGCGTGATCCGTCAACAGAGCGTGACGCTCGGAGCACACGAAGGGAAATTTTTCGAAATACTCGACGGCCTGAAGGGAAATGAAACCGTGGCTGTAAGCAATCTGAATCAGCTGGTGACGGGAACGAAGGTGAACATCGCCTCGGGAGCAGAGCCGCAGGCTTTGAAGCAACCCGGTGATGAAGTTGGTGGAAAACGGGGAGGTTCGAAATGAAGCTCGCTGATGTCAGCATTCGCCGCCCCGTATTCGCCTTCATGATGTCTCTGGCCATGGTCACGATAGGGATTTTTTCGTATAAGGATCTCGGCGTCGATCTGATGCCCAAAACGGATCTGCCCAATGTGAATGTGAACGTCAGCCTTCCCGGCGCCAGCGCGGAGGAAGTGGAATCCCAGCTGACCAAACCGATCGAAGAAGCCGTGAATTCCATCGCGGGCATCGATGAGCTTCGAACGACTTCCAATCAGGGATCATCCAACACGAACATTACGTTCACGCTCGAAAAACCCATCGACGTTGCCGTGCAGGATGTCCGCGACAAGATCGGACCCATCGTCGGCCGGTTTCCCAACAACGCCGGACCGCCGGTGATTCAGAAAAACGATCCGGACTCCTCGCCAATATTGACGCTGGCCATGTATGGCAGCCGCGATCCCAAGGAACTCACCGACATCGTCGATCAAAAGATCAAGCAGGTGATTGAAACCATCAACGGCGTTGCCAGCGTGCAGTTCAATGGGGATCGACGCCGGCAGATTCAGCTGCTGCTCAACGCAGACCGCTTGAACGCCTACGGAATCTCCGTGGATCAGCTAAGACAGGCCGTTCAAAGACAGAACGTGGAAATTCCGGGCGGCACATTCATTTCCGGGCCATCTGAAATCGCGCTCAGGACCATGGGCCGTCTGGAGAATGTCGACGACTTCAATCGCATCATCCTTTCACAGCGGAATGGTTCGACAGTCACATTCAAAGATGTTGGGCGCGTGGTGGATACCGTTGAGGAAGTTCGAAGCTTGACGCGCGTCGACGGTCAGACGGCCGTATCCCTGTCCATCGTGAAACAAACAGGAACCAACACGGTCCAGGTCGTAGACGATGTGCTGGCTCGTGTGGAAGTCATCAAGCAGACTCTTCCGGCGGACATTCAGATTGCCGTTCGGCGGGATCAGTCGATATTCATTCGACGTTCCATCGAAGATATTCAGCATCACTTGATTCTGGGAAGCTTCCTCGCAGCCGTTGTCGTTTTCTTCTTCCTGCGCAATCTTCGAAGCACTATTATCGCGGCAGTGGCGATACCGGTGTCGCTCATCGGTACGTTCGCGGTCATGCGCGCGATGGGAATGACGCTCAATAACATGACTCTGCTGGCGCTCTCGCTGGCGACCGGCATCGTCATCGATGACGCCATCGTCGTGCTCGAAAACGTATTTCGATACGTGGAGGAGAAAGGCATGACGCCGCGCGAAGCGGCCTCTCAGGCAACAGAGGAAATCGGACTCGCCGTCCTGGCGACGACGCTGTCGCTGGTCGTCATCTTTCTGCCGGTTGTGTTTATCACGGGACAGATCGGACAGTACCTGCTGGCCTTCGGAATCGTATCCGCTTCCGCCATCTTGTTGTCGATGTTCATTTCTTTCACGTTGACTCCGGCAATGTGTGCGACCTGGCTTCGGTCGTCCGATGCGGGAAGCCACGCCGATCATTCGAAATCCAAGGGCTTCTATGCGTGGATGGACCGATCCTACGGCAGAATGTTGAAGTTCAGCCTCCATCATCGCCTTGCGATGCTGGTCGTTGCCCTGGCGGTGACGGCTTCGGCGGCGTATTTCTATCCCAAGATCGGCAGAGAGCTCGTTCCAGAAGATGACCAGGGTGAATTCAACGTCAGTCTGAACCTGCCAACAGGTACGAGCTTCCAGCGCACCCAGGACTATTTCCAGGAACTGGAGCCGACGCTGAGAAAGCTGCCGGCCGTTCAAACCGTGTTCACCAACATCAATTCCGGCCAGGCCAATTTCTTTGTCGGCATGATCCCGCTGGAAGATCGGGAGATGGGATACATCGATCGAATACGGAACGCTATCGGAATCCCTTCAAAGGAAAAGAAGCTCGTCGTTTCTCAACAGGATCTGATCCGTCGTGTCCGAACCATGGTTCGTGACCGTTATCCGGGAATACGAAGCAATGTCTCGGGTGGTACCGATCTTTCCGGAGCCTCCACGGCCGGAGGGAACAACAATCGAGGCGGCGGTGGTGGAAGCACTGGAAACGGAAACCGGCTGCAGATGCTGATCCAGGGCCCCGACATCATGCAGCTGCAGACCTACGTTGTCGCATTGATCGGACAGCTGCGCAGTATTCCAGGGGTGGCGGAGGTCGATACCAATTTCCAGTCGACACAACCGGAACTGCGAGTGATGGTGGATCGTGTGCGCGCCGCCGACCTGGGAGTTTCGATTGATTCACTGGCGGGCGGTCTTCGCACACTTGTGGGTGGAGAGCTCATATCCACTTTGAAGGATGGAGACAATCAGTACGACGTTCAATTGCGGCTCGATACGGACTTTCGCAATGATCCGGCGAAGCTGGGCAGTCTGCTCATTCCGGCAACGGGCGGCCGCGTTGTGCGGGTCAGCGATGTGGCTCAATTGAAGTCGGACAACGGACCTTCACGCATTGACCGCTATCAGCGTCAGCGGAACATCAATGCGTTCGCGAATCTCGACAGTATTGCCCTTGGTGACGCCGTCGCGATAGCGAAACAAAAAGTGGAAGAGCTGAATTTGAAGCCCGGCTATCAAGTGGTGTTTACCGGCAGCGCGCGAACACTGGCAACCGCGGCGGACGACTTCACGCTGGCCATGCTGTTGGCGGTGGCGTTCATCTTCATGGTGCTGGCATCGCAGTTCAACAGCGTGCTTCATCCTCTCACGATCATGACAGCGCTCCCGCTCAGCCTGCCGGCAGGCCTGCTGGCATTGCTCATCGCAGGAAAGACGCTGAACGTCTATAGCGGTATCGGCATGCTGATGCTCTTCGGCATCGTGAAAAAGAATTCCATTCTGCAGGTCGATTACACCAACACGCTTCGAGAGCAAGGGATGGAAAGACACGACGCCCTGATCGCTGCCAATCATGTTCGATTGCGGCCCATCCTGATGACAACGGTCGCGATCGTTGCCGGCATGTTGCCCATCGCTCTCGGGCGAGGTTCCGGCGCCGGCTCCCGCGCGTCGATGGCCATCACCATCATTGGCGGCCAGATGCTCTGCCTGCTGTTGACGTTGCTTGTCACGCCGGTCGTTTATTCGTATTTCGACGACTTGCGCGAATGGCGAACTTCACGGGTGTTTTCGTGGGTGCGAGGCCGCAGTTACGGAAAGCTGGTGCCTAGACCACGCGAGAAGTAGCGGTACCTTTTGCTTTCGCTGCCGTCTTCGGCGCCATTGTTCCGAAAACGAGATCGCAGATCGGGTACGTGATATTGAAGCAGAAGCCAGCCATCAGCTGAAGTTCGTGATGTCTCGTGTGATGCTGCCGCAGGCGCTTCATGAAAGGCAGGCGGCCTGCCCGGGAATTCGCTGGCAGATGATAGGCCAGGTGGAACAGTTCATAATTGGCGTAGTACCCCATCGCGACGGCGAGGAACAGATATCCGGCGTTTGCTGAAATCAGGTATCCGACGAGGAACGCCACCGGAAACGCAAATATCCCCACGAAGAGTGCCAGCATCAGCGGCGGGAATAAAATGATGGCCAGATCCCGTATCCCCTCCAGTTCCATCGACTCATTCGTGAAAAAGTGATGGTGCTCCAGTGTGTGGCCGGCGAAGACCTTCCGTAGTCCCGGAATGGGGTGGTGCATCGGAACGCGGTGGGTAAAGTATTCGGTAATGTTTGCATAAAGAAACGTTACGGGAATCGTCAGCCATTCCATCGGCTGGACGTTTCTGAGGTGCAGCAGGCAATACACCACAACGACCGTGCTCGCACCGACGGTAAGCGCGATATGAAGCGCCCCCGAATACCTTTTGGGGATTCGTTCATGCCGGAAGGCTTCACGAAACTTTGCGACGGTGGCAGGAATCACGATCCAAAACTCCTCTTCAAGTGTGTAGGAATATGGTACCTCTCACTCGACACCTCGCGCGAGCAAGGTCTGCACGGAGCATCGCTGTCTCGAAAATAGCCGGGTGGATCAGATTACAATTTGTCCGCGATTTGACGACAAATAGCCCCTGTATTTCGCGACTGATTCTGAGTACTCCGTTCGACAGAACTTCCAACACTGCGAATCACATGCCCGAGAGGTTGGTTGCACACGTGCGTGAGTCCGTTCATGAAATTCAAAGAATCCTCAGACGACTGGAAGGCCATGGAAGCCTACATGGATGCGGTTGAAGGAACTGGTCCGCAGACAACGCTGTTTGCGCTTTTGGAAGAGGACCAGGTCGCCGTGCCTCCGCCGGATACCATTAGCGATTCGGACATCACGGAAGTTTTGTGGAAAGTCATACATGCGATAGCGGAGCATGGCGCCTATCTAAGTTCCACCAACCACCTGAGTGATCGGGAACTCTATGTCGTCCTATGGAACGACATCTTGCGCGAAGATCACCCGATCGTTCCCGAAGAGTTTCCATTGGTAATTTTCATGGATGTTCTCGGAAGGTGGAACAACGACGACATTAAGACCTGGTTGACCTACTACGCCGACGAAGAGGCCAGACAACGCTCGTCCGAATATGGAGCCGCTCCTCTACCCGAGCACGTCGACCCTCCCTATCAACGAGACCATCTCCTGCCCAATTCCGGGACTGGTGCGTCTGGCATTTGAAACGGTGCCAACTGTTCTGAGCAGGAGCGGTTTCGATGTTAGGATCTATTTCAACGATCACGCTCCACCTCACGTCCACGTCATTCGAAAGTTTGGTGAAGCCCGGATCGGTCTGATTCCAGTAATGATTCTCAGTGTTCATGGCCTTTCACAAAGAGAAGCTGCGAAGGCGAAGCAACTGGTAGGGAAAGAGAAGGCGTTCCTGTTGCGCAAATGGGTGGAGTTGCATGGTTCGACGATTGTCTCCAATTGAATACGAGCGAGCAGTGCACAATGCACGGCGACAGAATCTGACGGAGCCGCGCGCGCATGCCGCGCACTACGACCGTCGGTCAGGCCAGGTCATCGTGGAATTAAGAAGTGGTGCGAAGTTCGTCTTTCCAAGCGATCTCGCTCAGGGAATTGCCGGCGCTTCCAGCGAGGATCTCGACAGAATCGAAATCTCGCCCTCGGGCGAAGGTCTCCGTTGGCCGACACTTGACGCGGATTTCAGTCTACCTGAACTCATGCGAGGAATTTTCGGAACCAAAGCTTGGATGCAAGGTCTCAGGCGGCTGTCAAAGAAAGTGCCGGGGACAGCTGCTTCTTCCACTCGAGTTAAACATAGGGCCTCTCATCGCTCGTCCTCCTGACTATACGGGGAGTCTTCCGTTTGGATATTTTTCCGGCTCGCTGGTTCTGGTGAGCCGAGGTTATGCACGTGGCAAATCCCATGAAGAGCTTTCCGTCTCCAAACAGTGACGACAGGCCAGAAGGTGCGATCGTGGATACCGTGGTTATTCATGCCACGGTTCTCGAAAGCATCGAAGACGTGATCCGGCATTTTGAGGCGACCGACAGTCGGGTTTCCGCTCACTACACCATCGGTCGCGATGGAACGATCGTGACGCATGTGCCGGAAGACAGACGAGCCTGGCATGCGGGCCAGTCGAGAATGAAAGACGGCCGGACTCAGGTGAACGATTTTTCAATTGGCATCGAACTGGTCAATCGCAATGATGGCGTCGATCCGTTTCCGGCCAGCCAGATCCATGCGCTTCGCCGCCTGCTGAAATCGATCATGTCCCGCCATGCCATCCAGTTCATTGTTCCGCACTATGCGTGCGCCGATCCGCCCGGCCGAAAATCCGATCCCGCCGGGTTCGATGAGTCGTGGATCCGGGATCTTCTCGACGAGAACACCGGCCATCCGAGTGGCACGCGTTAGTACAAATGGAAATTGACCACGATTTGAAGGAAGACGTCGACGGGCATTCCATCGCGCTTCGATGGTGTGCAAGTCCATTGGGACAGCGCCGCAATCGCTCTTTCATCAAGCCCAAATCCTAATGGATGCCGCACCTCGACTGGATGCACGGATCCGGTTTTGGAAATAACCGAATCCAATACAACGGTTCCCTGATGTCCGGCTTGTCTTGCGTCTTCCGAGTAGCTGGGTTCCGTCGATTTGCAGGACGGAGCGGAAACAGCTCCGCCCACACGGGCAATCAGGTTGGGATCGCCAAAAGGGGTGAAGAGATTCGGAGACGGGCTGGTGGGGGTGGGATTCCCAGTCTTTCCAGTGCCGGCTACATCGCGAATCTGCCCCTGAGAAATGATGCGCAGGCGCTGGGCGCCCGCATCGACGATATACAAAGTGTCGGATGGGCCGACCGCAACTCGGAGAGGGGAGTCCAGTTGTGCTGCCAACGGCGGGCCGCCGCCCCCTCCGGATCCGCGAGTGCCATTGCCGGCAAGGGTGGTGATGATTCCATCCTTTGTCACTTTTCGAACTCGAAACCCGCCGGACTCGGCAATATAAAGATTGTCCCCGTCCAGCGCCAAACCGAGCGGCCCCAGCAATTGGGCTGCGGCAGCAGGTCCGCCATCTCCACTGGAACCTCTGGTGCCATTTCCGGCGATCGTTGTGATCTGGCCGTTGGTGGAGATCATTCGGACACGCTGACCTCCCATTTCTGTGAAATAGAGTTTTCCCGATTTGTCGAGCACCATGCCGTAAGGCGACCGGAGCTTCGCCTCAATTGCCGGGCCGTTCTCTCCCGGGTTTGCGGTCAATCCATTACCAGAGATCGTGGTGATCAGTCCGTTCGGCGTGACTTTTCGGATGCGGGCATTTCCGGTGTCGGCGATATAAAGGTTGCCGGTCGCATCGATGGCGATCCCTCGTGGGTTGTTGAGCTGTGCGGCAATGGCGGGACCACCATCGCCGCCGAATCCAGCGGCGCCATTACCGGCCACAGTCGTAATCACTCCGTCGTTGGCGACCCTCCGAACACGGGCGTTTCCGGAGTCCGCTATGTAGAGGTTGCCGGCCGCATCGATAGCGACGTCAAATGGATTTCGAAGTTGAGCTGTTATGGCATGCCCGCCGTCTCCACTGAAACCCGGAGTTCCCGTGCCAGCAACGAAAGTGGCTTCTCCGGAGGGAGTGACCTTTCGTATTCGTCCGCCGTAGGCTTCGGTTATATACAGGTTTCCCGTGGCATCGACGGCCACGCTGGTTGGAAAATATGTGCCAGCGACCAGGGCCTGTTGTTCCGGAGTCAGATCCGGACCCTGCATGGCGGCGGTAGCGAAGGTGAAGGCCACGACCAAGAAGACGATCCATACGATTCGCTGTCTCATGCGCGGCATCATACTGCAATTCGGAAATGCCGGCCGATCGGATTATCGCGTAGTGCTCCTGAAGCAGGGTTAGGACTTGTTTCAGATACAATTGCGACCAACGAACGGCGGGAGAACGGGATATGAACAGAGTATTCAAGGATTTCAGACCAAGGGTCGGGGTCGCAGTGTTTGCCCTTCTCCTCCTGGGTTCAAATGCGTTCCGTGCCGACGACCACAACGTGGACCTCGACAAAAGCGTGGACTATTCGAAGCTGAAGACCTTCATGATTCGGCCGGGCAAGGTCGACAGTGGGCGACAGGAGTTGAATAACTCACTGGTCTTGAAGAAGCTCACGGACGCAATACGAGCAGCACTGCTGTCGAAGGGGCTGACCGAAGTCACCACTTTACCGGGGGTCGTCGTCGAATTCTCCGTGAGTGGGGTGGACTACAATATCGGCGGCGGCGGAATAGCCAGACCCATTGGTGCCAGCCTGGGCAATCCTGGCCCTCGGGGGTCGCGCGGTCCGGATGGTACGGGAGAACGCGGTCCGGTGGATTTCAGTATCGGGACGTTGGTTATTGACGTGAATGCTACCCAGCCCGCGCGACTGATCTGGCGCGGCGTCTACCATGACAATGAAGACAACAGCGCCAAGCTTGGACAGAAACTTCCCGAAGATGCGAAGAAACTTCTCTCCAAATATCCCGGAGCGAAATAACGATCGTATGAGAGCTCTACTGCTACTTTCTGTCATCGTGATGTCGTCTGCCGTATTGGTCGCCGACGAGCACAGCATCACTTTTGACGAGCATACCGATTTTGCGAAACTTCGAACGTTTACGATCCGCAATGGGAAATGCGATAGCACTCGCCCCGAACTCAACAATCCGCTGTATTTGAAAAAAATTGCCGATACCATCCGCACCGCGCTCACGGCCAGGGGAATGAAGGAAATCGCAGACCGGCCAGACCTGTTTGTGGACTACCGCATTAGCGGCACCGAACTCAGCACTGCCGATCAGCCATCTCAACGCCTTCGGGGCGGCGATCTCTATGTGGAGGGCACGGTGACCCTGGATCTGGTCCGACGCGAACCCAGCCTGCTGGTGTGGGAAGGCATCTTCCACGACACCGAGGACAATGGTTCAAAGCTCGCACAGAAGTTCCCGACGGACGTGAAGAAGCTGCTCTCAAAATATCCGCCCAAAAAATGAGCGGCCACCTCAGTTTCAACGGATATACTGCCCGTCATGTTGAAGCTGCCTCTTTTTCTGGTGATGGCATTCGCCCTTTTTGCTCCTGCCTCGTTACACGACGCGTTCAACGGACAACAGGCGTATGCGTATACCGCGCAGGTCACGGCTTTTGGTGAACGATGGCCCGGTTCGCCTGGATACCAAAAGACAAGAGACCTCATTCAGCAGGTTTTAAAAAAGAATGGCGCGCAGATTGAAGCCGATGACTTCACGGCGAACACGCCGCGTGGCCGCATCGAGGTGCACAACATCATCGGAAAGTTCAACGCCACCGCCGATCCGAAACAGCCGATCTTCATTCTTGCCGGCCACTACGACACTCTGTTCAAACCGGGTTTTCTCGGCGCCAATGACGGCGCATCAAGCACCGCGATCCTGCTGTCCTTTGCCGACGCACTCGCTCAACAGAAAACAAAGATGCAAATCTGGCTGGTATGGACGGATCTGGAAGAAGCCATCGAAGCGTTTGTCGGAGACGACGGCCTTTACGGCAGCCGTCATCTGGCTCAGAAACTGAAAGCCGACGGCCGCGCGGCCCGCGTTCGTGGATTCTTCCTGCTCGATATGATTGGCGACAAGGATCTCGGGGTATGCCGCGAAGTGAACTCGACCTCGGCGTTACAAGCGACAATCGCACAAGCCGCAAAGACTTTGAGTTACACGAAGTATTTCTTCCAGTACGACTGCAACATCATCGACGACCACAAGTCATTCCTGGATGTTGGCATCCCTGCCGTCGATGTCGTTGATGCGGAATTCGGACGGATGGGGCCAACATTCGATGGGATGGGAGAATTCCATCACGCCAACACAGACACAATGGATAAGGTCTCGCGAACAAGCCTCGAAATTGTAGGTCGTACAATTTTGCAGGCCGTCGAACTGCTCGATAAATAGCCGTCTGGAACGCTAACCGTTCTGCAGAGCCTGGGGATACCGTTCCACCAGAAACTTCACCTCGGTTTGGTCTCGTTCGGGTTTCAGGAATACGGGCTGAGTAATAACGCCTCTGGATACGATTTCGAATTCATCATCGGAGAAAAGCACCACAGCGGGTGTGTTCGTCGCCATCCGATCATCAGTGACGAAATCAAAACAATCGATGACGTTGGAATCGAGATTGAAGCTTCGAATCGGAATCGCGAGTTTTTCGTTATGCCCTGACGTGCCAATGAGCAGCAGCTGGTTGTTGAATATCTCGGCTTCGGCCTCCAGGTAAGGAGGGAGAAAAGCGATGAGATCGTACGGAGTCTTCCAGTCTAAAAAGGCACGGCGAAACACGGCCAGCATATTGACTGAAAGCGAATCCTTAAGTATCGAAAAGCGCACCTGGCCGTGAGGAGTGAGTATCCTCTTCTTCACTCGAACATATTCCGGATCCCGCTGCGTCTCCGGCTGCGGAATGGTGGTGTATGAGGGCACTGGTTTAATGGCACTTTTTCGAATGTTCTCGGAGATGCCTGCCAGAATCCGCCTGTTGCTGCCTTCCGAAGTGGGTTGAGCCTCGAAAGCAACCGATGTCGTCGCAACTTCCGGTGATTTCGGGTTCACCGCGCTGCCGGTAGTCGCTGTTTCCGGTTCCAATTCGAGCGGTCTCTGCAAAGGAGCGATGGGTGCGGATTTTGTTGGGCGACTCTCGGATCCTTCTACTCGTCTAACGACATTGACAGCAACCCGCGTCTGCACGGCACGGTGAGTGGAATCGCGGCGTGCTTTTAGCCTCGTGTAGAAAAACACCAGGCCTATTGAAGCTGCCGCGAGCACCGAAATAACAGCAATTTGAATGACTACTCCATTTGCCATTAATGTCTCCTTAGGCTGTGGAATCGTCCACATGATGACGCAAGGAAGGACAGAAATGGTCCCACCGGGTCATGGATCCGTTTTCCTGCAGGCGCGCACATCCTTTACTACGACATAAATGGACCACATTTGGACGCTGCCGACGCTACCGTCTGCTCACACAAAGATCGGGAGTGACGACGATGTCGCAAAAAGAAACGACAGCTACTGTTGGGCGTTTTGAGGCAGGCGAATCGGAACACGGAGACGTGTCGGAGTTGGCCGAACTTGCCCGTGAGGCTTTCGAACAAAAGCGCACGAAGGATTGTCTGGATTTGACGAGGGCCATGCTCCTGGTCGATCCCGGTAACGCCGATGCGCAGTCGATGCGTCTTTCCATCCAATCCGAAATGCACCGGGATCTCGATAACGCGCGGGCTTTCATCCGACAGGCGCAGAGCAAAGAAAGCCTCGAATCCAAACTGAAACCAGAAGAGACGGAAATTGAAGAACCCGCACATCGGGAAGCCGAAGTCGAAACCGTAAAGTCTCGTGTGGGTATATTGGTCTCCGGCGCTATTCGCTTGCTCTCATATTCCTTCCATTCGCGGCGTGTGCGAGGCGTTCGCTGGTTGCTCGTTGCAGGCGGGCTTATCACAGTCGTTGTCGTCCTCGTGCCTCTCCCCAGGTTCAAAACCGATAATCGTTCGGTCGAGCCATCGGTGCTGGCAATGGCCTCGTCGGACGTGCCAAAGCCTGTGGTTCGTGAAGAGATTCCCCCGGCACCCCTAGAAACGGCAGCCAATCCCCTGCCGGCGCGGCCGATTGTTGCAGTAAAGCCTGCGGTACCGGTTCCGACGCCGGAACCGACTTTCGCCGCTCTGCCAGATGTGCCGGTTGTCGCCGGTACAGGAATACTCGCTATCAGTTCTCCGGGCTCCGTCGACATCTATGAAAATGATGCCTACCTCGGATCCGTGCCGGTCTCCCTCGAACTGTCGGCAGGGGAACACACTCTCGAATACCGCCATGGCAATTTGCGGAAGACAGTGACACACGTCATCAATCGCAACGGGACGGCGAAAACGACGGTCACCTTTGACATTACTGTCCCGGTCAATTCCAGACCCTGGTCCGAAGTATTTCTGGATGGAATCGAAAGAAAGGATCTGGGTCAGACGCCACTCGGCGCCGTTCGAGTTCCAATCGGTGGTGTTTTGATTTTTGAAAATCCACAATTCCAGGCAAAGAGATATCGAATCACCGGAAATGAAACCGGGATTCAGGTCGTCTTTCCCTAGAGGTAGGCTCCATGTCGAGAATATCCAGAATGTTCCGAAATATTCTTGCGATGCTGATTTTGGTTTTAACGAGCCGGCCAGGATGGTCCGCACTTCCCGCACCCCCAGACGATCCCAGCGAAATGCTGGCGCGCGCGGAGGCGCTCTATTACGAAGCGGAGTTTGCGAAGTCCGTCGAATTGCTTGCGCGTGCCGATGAATTGCTCCGGCCGCAGACTGGCCACCTGCAGGAGAAGGTCAACGTCAAAATGCAACTTGCCTTGGGCTTCATGGGTCTGAATGACATCAATCGAGCCAAGGCGAGTCTCGTGGATTTGTATGCGCTCGATTCGGATCATCGCATTGATCCGCAGGCTTTCGCGCCAAAGGTCGTCAAGTTGGCCGAAGAGGCAAAGGCCGAACAGAATGAATTACGCTGCCGATCTTTGGTGAATGACGCACAGAAACAGTACGCCGCCGGAAATACCGACAACCTCGTGAACGTGATTGCATCGGGCAAAACGAAATGCCCCGGTGTCTCAGCCCTTTCTTCGGAGGCCGCAGACCTCGTCTTCAGGGAAGGACTGGAGATTTACAGGAAGTCGCAAATGCCTGAAGCTCTGCAGAAATTTCGAACGGCTCTGGTCCTCAATCCCAGCCATGATTTGGCTGCGCAGTATGTGGACCTGACCGAGCGCAAGCTGGAGTTCAACGCGGACCGCGCTCTTGCCTCCTGGAGAAAAGACTTTGATGCGGGCAACTTTGCCCTGGCTGCCGTCGCCTATCGTGAGCTGGCATCGATGAACAATTCGAAAGTAGTCGAAAGTATCCAGGCGGAGTATCGGCGTGCCTTGTCCAGCCAACTGGATTCGTGGAATCGCGCTTGTGCGACCGATGACACTCCCGCCACGGAAAGGCTTCGTCTCCAGGCCTCCGCGATGGTTCCGTTTCCTTCATTTGGGGCAGACATTATCGCAAAGATGGGAACCTGTGTGCCTGTCACCTGCCTTCAAATGGAAAGCCAGTCGGCTTTGACACGATTGAAAACACGGGTGGATCCTCAGTTTTCACCCCAGGTGCTTTCCAGACTCAAGGGTCTTCCGATGACGGTTCGTGTCAAAGCCAGAATCGATGTGAATGGGAATGTCGTCAGCAGCGACATGCGAGGCGGTGAGTTTCTCTTATACAGCTCGATCCGCACTGCCGTCGATCAGTGGAAGTTTATGCCGGCACTCACCGGAAACGGAGCACGATGCGTCGACACGGAATTTCCAATCACCATTCACCTTGCCAATTAGGATCGCCTGGTGATTTCTGTTTTTGAATATATTCGGGCAGAGAAGGCGCCACTGTATCGCGCCATCATGCGCGTGTTCATCGATTCTAAGGAACGATTCGTCGTCCAGCTGCGTCTGCAGGACGTCATCAGCGGAATGGGCACGATTGCCGAGATGTCGGAGCGCCCGCAAATAGAATCCGCGCTTACCCGGCTGTGCGAATGGGGAAATCTGCAGACTCGTCCGGATACATCCAATGTCTCCACCGTCGAAGATTTTTGCAATCCACGACACAAATTCCAGATGACAAGCCAGGGTGAAGCCTTCGAGAAGGCGTTGGCGTTTTATGACGCGAATTCAGAACGCGATCGCCAAATGCAGCACAGTGGCCTGGCAGACATTCGATTCGCGGTTCAGGAACTGAAACAGCTCTCCCCGCAGGCAGAACGGAATGCCGGGCAAATCCACCGCAGTATTCTCCTGCTCCTCGCTCTCTTCGAAGACCATTCGACTGCTGTTCAGACCCTGATCCATAAATTGGATGGACGGACGGACATGCACCCGCCGGACGTACGCCGACTTGTCGACTACTGTCGGCGATTTCTCGGAGAGCTTGAACTCGAAGCGGATGTCATTGGCGAACTGGCACGGGAAATCGAAAAAGCCGGATTGGACCATCTGATTCTGGTCGTGGTCCGACGCAGCATCGGTGAACGCAAGGACGTTTCACCAAAAGCCATTGCCGATGCCTGCAGCCAATGGCGCCTGCGATGGGAAAGATTTCGAAGCTGGTTTATCTCGCACCCCAACGATCCGTCCCGATCCGTACTGCTTCGGGAACGCTTGAGAGCGTCCCTGCCGGCTCTGCTTCGTATGTCTGCGGGCATCCACGTTCAGGGAGCTCCGCGTATGGATCGCATCCGCGATTTCCAGATTCTCGCCCGATGGTTTGCAGAGGCTGGATCCGACGCCGAAGCACACGTGCTGTGGCGATCGGCGTTTGGATTGTGTCCTGCACGGCACCTCGTTATTAACGAAGCCACGCTCGGCGAGCGTGAAGCGCAGGACATTCCGGCAAATGCAAGCTGGATGGAAGCCCCACCGCTTCGAATCGTGGCCAGCGACTATCGAGGAACCTCGCGTACCGATGGGCTGAGCCGAATCATCGACCGCAGCGCCGAAAAGGAACGTCTTGCCGCCGCCACTCGGGAAGACGCGCAGCGGCTCCTGAACGCGCAGCATCCATTCGGTAACGGGAATCGCATTCGTTTGTCGGAGCTGGAACATCTCGAGAACGGGGAGTTTGAATTGTTTCTCGATCTCTTGGGAGAGGCCGTATCTGCCAGAAGCTCCGCTGAAGATACCGTGGAGATCGTATCCGGCGACGGCTGCCTGAAAGTACGGATGGAGCCAACCGGCGATGATCGGCAGGCACGAATTTCTACGGCAGACGGAATGTTCTCCGGGCCCGATCAGTGGATCAGCGTCGAACCGATTGTGACCGAGGAAATGCCGGAAGTGGCCATATGACGTCGGGATCGCAGGGTTTCCGGATTATCTCCAATATGGAAGTGGAAGCAGAAAGGCGGTGCGCTCTGCGTGCGCTGCTGCGCAACCCCCTGCTGCTCGCCACGGGCGAAAACGCCGAGCGATATGTTCTGGTTCGACGCCATTCCGTATGGCTGAAGCAGTGGTTTGCGAAGCTTCCCGCCTGGACCCTTCATGTCGATGGCGAGGCGGCAAGGCTTCGCAAGATACCCGCGGAACTTTCGGACGATACAAGACCTGCAATCGATCGAGGAAGTGGAGCTGCATTTACGAAACACAGGTATGCCCTGCTGTGCCTGGCGCTAGCCGCATTGGAGCAGTTGGACCGGCAGACGACGCTGGGGCACCTTGCACAGGCAATCGTGGAACTCATTGCCGTCGATCGGGAATTGCAGGCCGCCGGATTCTTTTTCGATTCCGGAAACTACGATCAACGCCGCGACCTCGTGCATGCCGTCCGGTTTCTCGTCGATTCCGGAGTATTGCGGAAGCTCGACGGAGACGAGCGACAGTTCCGGGACCTGGACTCCGAGGATGCTCTTTATGACATCAACCGGCATGTCTTGTCGGAAATGTTGCAATGTAAGCACGGCCCGTCTTCCATTGAAATGGCTTCGCGCGAAATGGCGTCCGAATTGGCCTCCAAATCCGTCGAACGCGCTGAAAGGTTAAATGACGACCCCATGCCGGCAACGGAAGAAGCGCGCCGCCAATGGATTCGATCGCGCCTGGTGCGTACATTACTGGACGATCCCGTTTTGTATTTCCAGGATTTGAATGATGAAGAACGCAGCTACCTGGAAAAACACCGAGGTCCACTTCTTCGGGAGATATGTGAAGCAACCGGTCTCATTGCCGAGGTACGCCGTGAAGGAATCGCCCTGGTCGACGATGCAGGCGACCTGACCGACCTCAAGCTGCCGGACCGAAATGTGGAGAGCCACTTGAGTTTACTGCTGGCTCAGTGGTTCGCCGAATGCTTCAGAGCCAGGAGGGGAGAATCGATTCCCCTTTCGGAAGTCGAAGCACATGTTCGCAACCTCATTCGCGTTCATGGTTCGGAGTGGCACAAGGACATACGCGAATCCGGTACGGAATTACGAATGTCCGAAGATGCGCTGTCACGCATTCGAGCGCTTCGCCTCATTCAGCTGTCGGCCGACGGAGTCGTTCCGCTGCCGGCGTCGGGCCGATACGCGGTCACGGAGCAGACTTAGCGGATGCGGACTTCAACACCTTCTCTCTCACAGTCTCTTCCAGGGCCCCGTCATCAACGATGGCAGCCTCTACGCAGCGGTTTTGTAAATCTCTATAAATACGATCGCGAAGAATTTCATTTCGAAAACGGCCGGCTTCTCCTGAGGGGCAATAACGGGACGGGCAAATCGCGCGTTCTTGCGCTGCAGCTCCCGTTTCTGCTGGATGGCGAAATCAATCCGGAGCGGCTCGAACCGGATGCCGACGCATCCAAAAAGATCGAATGGAATCTTCTCATGGGACGCTATCCGGACAGGACCGGCTACACGTGGATTGAGTTTGGACGCCGTGAAAACGGCAAGGCGCATTACATCACGCTCGGATGTGGGCTCCGCGCGGTGGAAGGACAGGCTGGCGTGCGTCAGTGGTTCTTCATCACGAGCCAGCGAATCGGGAACGGTCTTGAACTTGTAAGCGATTCGAAGCAGGTTCTGGGTGTGGACTTGTTGCGCGGAAAAATCGGATCTGCCGGTGAAGTGTTCGAGACTGCGGCCGACTATCGGCGAGCAGTAAACGACGCGCTGTTCCACCTCGACGAGCATCGTTACGCCAGCCTGATCAATTTACTTATTCAATTGAGGCGCCCTCAATTGACTCGGCGCCTGGAGGAGCACGAACTGTCCCGAGCTCTCAGTGAAGCTCTTCCTCCGGTTTCGCCCGCCCTTGTGGCGAAAGTTGCCGATGCATTTCGCAATCTCGAATCGGATCGCAGCCAGTTGAATTCGTCCAAATTCGCATTGGCTGCCGTAGAACAATTTCTGACCGGATACCGCGGCTATGCCGAAGTGTCAGCTCGCAGGCGTGCCGAACGGGTTCTCGCGGCCCACGATGAATATGAAGTGGCAATGAAAGGCATTCTCGCGGCGGAATCGGAGTGCGATCGCCTGCTGGCGGAACTGGCCAGGCTTAAAGTGGAGATGCAGCGCATATCCGCCGAAGGACACGCACTCCAGTCTGAAATTGCGGCGTTCCAGCAGAACCCTGATAGAGGAGCGCTCGATCTGGAACAGGTGCGTCGAGATGCTGCCGAGAAACGGAGAGAAGCCGAGGTGGCTGCATCGGAACTTGCAGATGCGGTCCGTGTGCGAAAGCTGTGCACGGAAGAACATCTCCGGGTGAAGTCTCGACTGGAACAACAGCGGTTGCGATTGGCAGGTCTCCTGAAACGTGCTGCAGCCACCGCGACGTCTGCGGGCTTGGAAGACAACCATCGAACTTGTTTCGATGCACTCGATGTTCAGAATTGCGACGAAGAATTATGGAAGCGCGCGCTGGATCGGATCGACGGTGCGGTCAAGACCCAACTGGAAATCGTGGAACGTGTTTCGGTTCTTGATGAGCGCGTGGAATCGGCAAAACACGAGTGGCAGCGCGCCTGCGCGTCAAGAGATCAGCTCTCCGGTCTGTTGGATGATTCGCGAGAACGTTTCAATTCCGCGCGGGCCGAGCATCAGGCCTCTGTGACTTCGTTCCTCGGCGCGACTTCCGACTGGACCGCGAATCTTACCGAATTGCCGCTGCCATTCGATGAACCTTTTCTGCGTTCGGTGTCGGACTGGTGCGACAGGCCGCGAGGTCCGAATCCGTTCGCAGCTGCAGCCAGAAAGGCCGTCGAAGAATTGATTGTGAATTTCGCGGAGACGCGTGCCGGACTGAAACAAATCGAAAAAAGCCTGACGTCGGAGCTGACACAGCTTGAAGAAGAACAAGTGTCTCTGGAATCTGCGGAATCCGCTGAGGACCTTTCTGCGGCTCAATCCCGCCGTTTGCTGGAACTGGAGGGCGCCATTGTCGAAGCTCTGGGCCGCCTGGATCCGGTCATCGATTCCCTCAGCGAGCTGAATCGACGGGAAGACATACTCCGGAGCGAAGCCCATGCCGCACCTGCGGACGAGACTGTGCGTGCGGTATATGACTATTCCGTTGCGTTGGCGTTGCACGTCGACAGCTTGCGGAGCCGGCTAGGCAAAGCGGAAGAGTATGTAAGCCAGAAGCAACTTCAGCTTACCCAGATCCATGAAAGCCGCGGCCGCGCCATTTCAGATCTGGGTTTTTCCACCTGGGCAAATGACGTTCATGCACTCCAGGAAGGAATTGTGCAGTACCGCCTGGACCTGGCATCGCTCGGGGCCGCTATGGAAATGTTTCAGGAAGCACGCACGGCCAGTGAATTTTCGGGGGAGCAAGTCGAACAGGCCGCGGCCCGGGAATCGCGTCAGAAAGAGATAGCCGGCCATCTTGAACGTCGAGCGATCGCGGCGGAAATTAATCGCGATGCGGCTGGAAAGACTGTTGACGCCAGCACGGGCGAAATTCTGGATCGAGTTGCACGGGCTCACGAGCGCCTCGAAACGTTGCGCGTTCAAGAGAAGGAAACACGGCAGCGCTATCACGACACGGAAGTTGCCGTGACGCGCATGGACGAACGTCTCCGCAGCCAAACCGCCGTGTTGAGCGGCGAAACGGACCGCAGGGATACGGCTGCAGCTTCATTGAGATTGTTTGCATCCACGGGACTGTTGAAGCTCGCCGCACCCAAACTGGAGGTGCCGGATGAGAAAAACGCGCGGACCTGGTCGACAACGCGAACCGTGGAAGTGGCCTTTGAACTGGTTTCGCGCCTGGACGGCATCGATGCCGGTGAGGCCGCCTGGGAATACCATCAAAAGTCGGTGCCTTCGAACTTCACGACGTTGATGCAGGCTCTCTCCGCACAGGGCTGCAGATCCTCGGCCGCATTTTCCGATGATGTCTTCGTAGCAACGGCCGTCTTTGCGGACGAAGAACATACGATGGACGGGTTGATGCAAATCCTGTCTGACGATGTGGCAACGCGGCAGATGCTGTTGGACGCGAGGGCGAGAGAAATCCTGGAAGATCACCTTGTCGGTGCAGTTTCCAGCCACCTGCGTGGACTACTGCATGATGCTGAAGAGCAAGTGCGGCAGATGAATATCGAACTCGAATCCCGCCCGATGAGCACCGGAATGAAATTACGCTTCACCTGGCGGCCCGCCGAATTTGCTCCGACAGGGATGGCGGAAGCCAGGCAGCGATTGATGCAGTCGAACGACGCGTGGTCAACGGCTGAGCGGCAGATGCTGGGCCGGTTTTTGCAGCATCAGATTGAGGCCGCATCCGCCGATATTGGAGGTGCGGGCTGGCACGAATCCCTTGCAGAGGCACTGGACTACAGGAAGTGGCATTGGTTCGGCGTGGAACGCTATCAGGATGGCGTCTGGAAACGGTTGACCCACCGCACGCACGGCACCGGTTCCGGCGGAGAAAAAGCAGTGGCGCTGACGTTGCCTCACTTCGCCGCGGCCGCAGGCTTCTATCGAACTGCGGATCCGCTGGCGCCACGATTGATTCTGCTCGACGAGGCATTCGTCGGAATCGACGCGGATATGCGCGCAAAGTGCATGGGGCTGATCCACGTGTTCGATCTGGATTTCATGATGACCAGCGAACGCGAATGGGGCTGCTACCAGACACTTCCCGGAATAGCGATCTATCAGCTTTCCACCCGGCCAGGCATCGATGCCGTCGGTCTGACCCGCTGGGTCTGGAACGGGCGGCAACGAACCCAGCACATCGCGAATGACACAGAGGTCGACTATCCGGAGGGGGAGACCGTGAGTTTCGGCGTCAACCAGTAGCCGCAGAAAGCGCCACCAAGAAGTCCACCCACGTGAGCGGCGTTATCCACGAAGGGTATGAAATACGCCGTTGCGATCGAGTAACCAGCCCACATCAACAACACATTGCCGACACGCTTATCTCGAAGATGCAGGCGATTTCGGTATTTGAGAAAGAAAACAATGGTCGCGCCGAGCAATCCAAAGATCGCGCCTGAAGCGCCGAGGGACGGACCGGGATTCACCAGGATGCTGAAGACGGAGCCGAACAACCCGGAGATCATGTAAATCCCGAACGTTTCCAGTTTGCCGTAGGCGTGCTCCACGGCCATTCCAACAATAAAGAGACCAACGCCATTGCCGGCCAGGTGGTCGAGACCGCCATGAAGAAACATTGCACTGAGCAGCCGCCAGACTTCACCCTGCAAGACGAGATCGCGAGAAAGCGCTCCAGCTTTCAATATCGCGGATTCGCTCTGCAGCAATCCCTGAGAGACAGTGATAAAGAAGATCGCCGCGTTGATGCCGATCAACGAGATCGTAAGAACGGGGGTTGATGACATCCCCCGTTCAAAATCGATTTCACCGGCCTCAGCGGCGTTCACCGGTATCCAGCATGACACCGAGAGCGAGCGCTATTCGGCGATCGAAGGTGCGGTTGTGGTCGGCCGACAGGTCGAGTACGTACCGATCCAGGAGTGTGAACTTGCGAATGAATTCTCCGATTACGTCCTGCCCCCGCAGGAAGACGAAGTTCGTGCGCAAAAAGGCGAAGATCGGAATTCCCGTTCTTCGGAGCAGCGACAGAATGATGGAGTCCTCTTTTGCCATGCAGAGCTGCAGACCGTTGGCGTTCCGAACTTCCCAGCGACGTCTTACGTAATCGAACAGAACATTTTTTCGAAGACTCCCCACGACGTTTCCACCAGTGTCGAGAATGCTGAAGTTCGCAAACGGGAACTCGATTTTGTTGAGCTGCCGGATCTCCAGCATTTTTTCCGTCTTGCTGTCGTCCCTGTAAAAGGTGACATGCCGCTTCGGAACGAGAAGGACGAAAACCAAACCCGACAACCCGAGCACGGCTAACAGTCCCACCAACTCCATCGCCGCTTTGAGTCCCGGTCCGAGTGTCGCTCCCATCAAATCCAAAACGTAGGTGACAACAAACTGGCCTCCAAAAAACGTGGCCCCGACTGCGGCCAGCATGAGGATTCGTTGTGTCAGCAGTGCGGGTCGTTCGACAAACACCAATGGCTGACCGGCGTCGTCCGTGACGTAGTACTTCTCCTTGATGGCCAGTGCCTTCTGACGCAGCAGAAACTTGTCGCGTTCGAACACCGGGTCGGTTTCGCTCGGCGCCGGCGAGGTCGGAGTTTCGGCTTCGCTCTCCTCCGCCACAGCTACCGCCGTCAGAGATGACGCTGGCGATGACGCCAGACTAAGCGGTGCCGAGGGCCGCGCTGGCTCCTTCGAGACCTTTGCGGCTTGTATCTTTACAGCCGATCCACCGAACGAGCGGTGGCTGGAAGTCGTGAGATCTGCGTGACATGCGTCGCATGAGGCCGTTCCATCTTTGTAATACCGTCCACATTTCGTGCAAAAGATCATAAGGGTATCCTTTCCCTTCATGGATTTCGGCTTCCCAAGCCCAAACCTTTAGGGTAAAAGGCAGTTTTGAATCGGCAAGGGAGAAGGCTATGGGAAAGGATCCGGGATTCGATACGACGCAGGCGCATCGTTTTTTCGCGGCAGATTGCTTCAACAAGACCTGGGAATTCATTGAAAAGCCGCATAGAACACAGGATGAAGACGAGCAGATGATTCGCCTTGCCCAGGCATCACTCTGGCATTGGACCAATCGAGCGGACTGTAAGGACATGCAGCTGTCCATCGGGCATTGGCTGCTCGCTCGCGTTCAGGCTCTTGCGGGCCGGACCGTCTTGCCGTGATGGTTGAAGATGCGGATGATCGGAAACAGCTGGTAGATGACTTGATGTCGATTTGATGTCGATTTGAAAATCGGTGTATACACGTATCGTCAATTCAGATGGGAGAACGGGAAATGAAAAAGTCGATTCCAGTGATCGTCACGGTGTTCGCGGCCATGGCTGCGACTTCACTTCATGCGGCCACGGCGTGCGAAAGCCTGAAGAAATTCGCGATGAAGAATGTCACAATCACAATGGCTCAGGACGTCGCAGCCGGTGAATTCACTCCTCCCGCTCCAGCGCGCGGGGCAACTCCTGCGACTCCAGCCGTTGAAGCGGCCGATGGCGCACCCGCAGCTGCAAGAGGCGGAGCCGCTCCGGGCCGCGGTGGCGCACCGGCTGTTTCTTATCGGGACCTTGCTGCGTTCTGCCGTGTCACCGCAACTCTGACTCCTGTGCCCGATTCTGAAATCAAGATTGAAGTCTGGTTGCCGGCTGCCGGTTGGAACGGAAAGTTGGAAGCCGTCGGCAACGGAGCGTGGGCGGGAAGTATCAGCATTCCTGCGCTGGCTACCGCTTTGCGTGCTGGTTACGCTGGCGTCAGCACGGACACCGGTCACACGGGTGGCAACCCCGCGACGTTTACGATTGGCCATCCCGAGAAAGTTATCGACTTCGCCTACCGCAGCGTTCATGAAATGACCGTAACGGCCAAAGCGCTCATCAATACGTACTACGGAAGCGGGCCAAAGTTCTCGTACTTCAACGGCTGTTCGACGGGCGGACGACAGGCGATTACGGCGGTGCAACGATATCCCCTGGATTTCGACGGTGTCGTTGCCGGCGCTTCGGCCATGAATGTATCGCGTTTGCAGGGAAATCAGGCGTGGACCGGGCAGATCACGCATCGGGACGAAGCCGGATATATTCCGGCAACGAAATATCCGGCACTGCATGCCGCCGCGCTCAATGCCTGTGACACGCTCGATGGAGTTAAGGATGGCGTTATTGAAAATCCACGTGTCTGCAAGTTCGATCCCAAGGTGATGCAGTGCACGGGTGAGGACAACATCTCCTGTCTCACCGCTCCCCAGGTGGAAGTCGCAAAGAAGGTCTACAGTGGTGTGACGAATTCCAAAACCGGAAAATCGGTTTTTCCCGGTCTGGAGCCGGGTAGCGAAATGGGATGGGCGAATCTCTCCGGTCCGCGGCCCATGGCTCTGGGCGTCGAGGTGTACCGATACCTTGTCCATCAGGATGCGAAGTGGGACTTCGCCAGCTTCAATGCCGATACTGATATTCCGCTTGCCATGAAAACCATCGGCCCGATGATGGACGCCATCGATCCGAATCTGAAACCGTTTGCGGAACATGGTGGAAAACTGCTGATGTACCACGGCTGGGCGGATCCGGGAATCTCTCCACGCAACAGCGTGAACTACTACCAGAGCGTCGTCGACAAGCTCGGCGCCGGCAAGGCATCGAACTCCATCCGATTATTCATGGTTCCAGGAATGGGCCACTGCAGCGGAGGCGATGGGACCGACCGATTCGATGCCGTTGCCGCCATTGATCAATGGGTGGAGAACGGGAAGGCACCCGATACGATTGTTGCATCGCATCAGACTCGCGGCGTTGTCGATAAGACGCGGCCGCTCTGCGCTTACCCGAAGACGGCGCAGTATAAGGGGAGCGGAAGCACGGCGGATGCGGAGAACTTTGTTTGTAAGTAGGGTGGCCGGGGAATCGGACAATCTCGAAATTGCACGATTTCTCATCTCAAGTCCGAAATCAGAAATTTGAAATCCGAGAGAATGACCGCCCTCGGATTTGAGATTTTGGATTTCGGACTTGAGATGAGAAATCGTGCAATTTCGAATTTGTCCGATTTCCCGATCCCCTTGAATAGCAGTTCCCGCCTCGTCAAGCGGTTGGCCAGTTCACCACACCTTGTCAGACTGTTGACGGTATCCCTCCATCTTCAGGGAAGGAATCCTCGTCCTCGTCACACTTAAATCATTTCAACGTCGCAGTTTGTGCCCAGTCGGCAGAATTTTCCTATCGTTGGCATCCCATGTGCATTTCGAACCACCGTTAAGGTTTGGATTTCAATCAGGAGGCCCAACGTGGCTGAAGAGACCCCGGCAACAGTTCCAGCGCCCGCAGCAAAATCCTCGAATTCCGGTTCGCTGATCATGATGGTCGTCATCGTACTTCTTTCCAACGCCGCAGGTGCTGGAGCGACATGGTTCTTTGTTCACCGCACCATGGCTGCCGTGGTTGCACCAGGCGAGGAAGGCAAGCCCGGCGAAGAAAAAGAAGCCAAAGAATCCGAAGACATGGCCGCGATGCTGGAGAAAAGCGCTGTTATTCCGCTGGAGCCATTCGTTGTTAACCTTGCCGATGCCGATGTCGCCCGCTACCTTCGCATCAAGATCAGCCTCATGGTGGACGACAAATCCAAACTCAAGGAGGTTGAAGAGAATCAGGCGCTTCAGCTCAAAGTGCGCGACGTCATTCTCCAGACACTGACACGCAAAACATCGAAGGACCTCATCAACGACGAAGGCAAGAAGCAGCTCCGTAAGGAAATCCAAACCGAAGTTGGTCCGTTCTTCAAGGAACCCAAACTGAACGACGTCATGTTTACGGAGTTTGTAATTCAGTTATGAGCGAGCAGGAATTGCAGATCGTGCCTGCTGTCAGCGCCGGTCCTTTGGATCGGGAACTGGCGGCGTTGCACGATATCCCCATGACCGTGAGCATCGAAGTGGGACGACTGAAACTTCCCGTAAAGGAATTTCTTCGGTTGGCGCCAGAGTCTGTGCTGGACCTCAAGAAGGTCGCCGGGGAACCGTTTGAAGTTGCAATCAATGGGAGAGTTGTCGCGCGCGGTGAAGTGGTCATGGTGGAGCAGAGTTCGGGCGTGCGTATCGTGGAAGTCCTGAAATCGCCGGTGACACCGTGATCTACATACAAGTCCTCGGATCGCTCGCCCTCATTCTGGGTGCCCTGCTTCTCACGATGCGGTTCCTCAAAAAGTACGTGCCTTCGATGGCGGGTCCGCGGGATCTGTCGATCACCGACCAGCTGCATCTCGGCGACCGTTGCCGTGTGATGGTCGTGAAAGTCCGAGGCAAGGAACTTCTGATCGGTGTCACGCGCGAGCACATATCGATACTCGAAACATTGGGGCCACAATCATGAGCTTCGGTGTGTTCTTACTGGCGGCGGTACCTGCGGCGCAGACGTCTGCAGTCAAGATCGACATGACTGGAACTGGCGGCCAGGTGCAGATGACCATGCCGGTTCAGATCCTGATTCTGCTGACTCTGCTGACGTTTCTTCCGGCAATCATCATGTCGCTGTCGTCGTTCACGCGAATCATCATCGTGTTTCATTTTCTGCGACAGGCCCTTGGAACTCAGGAAGCTCCGTCGAACCAGATTCTGATCGGATTGGCGCTGTTCATGTCGTTTTTCATCATGAACCCGACGCTGACCGCCATGTATGACAACGCGTACACGCCGTGGAGTAAAGGCGAGATCGATCAGACGCAGGCCATCGAGAAGGGGTCAGCAGCTCTGAAGCAGTTCATGATGAAGTCGACTCGCGAAAAAGATTTGAAACTGTTTGTGGACCTTGCGAAGGGGCCGCGGCCCAAGACTCCGGATGACCTGCCCATGATGACGGTCATTCCCGCGTTCATGATTTCTGAAATCAAAACCGCATTCCAAATCGGGTTTGTGCTTTTTCTGCCATTCCTGGTTATCGACATGGTTGTCGCTTCGGTGCTTCTTTCCATGGGCATGATGCAACTGCCTCCGGCAATGGTCTCTCTGCCGTTCAAGGTGCTGCTCTTCATCATGGTGGATGGCTGGGGCCTTATTGTGAGCCAACTGGTGAAAACTTATGTCTGAAGCAATGGTTACAACTCTCGCGAAACAAACTCTCGAAACGGTGCTGCTGGTGAGCGCTCCGATGCTTGGAGCGGGCCTTATCGTGGGAATCATCATCAGCATCATCCAGATCGTTACATCGATTCACGATACGGCGCTGGCGTTTGTTCCCAGGATCGTCGTGACCTTCGTGGTTTTCCTTGTCGTGTTTCCCTGGATGATGAAGACGATGGCGTCCTATACGACCGTTCTGTTTTCCTCGTTCGAACAGTACGTTCACTAACGGTTACCGACTGCCATGGATGGCGCACTTTCTTTCGCGATTCCGTACTTTTATATCGCCCACGTGATGGTGATCGCGATTCGTGTGGGATCTGCATTGCTGTTTGCTCCAATCTGGGGCTATCCCGGCATTCCGCAAACGTTTCGTATTCTCCTGGTATTCGCGCTGTCCATCGGAATCGCTGCCGTAGTTCCGGTCGATCCGGCGATTTACCAGAACCCGGGACTTGCCATTCCCAGTGAGTTCCTCATTGGAATGCTGCTCACCATGAGCATTCGAATCGCATTTGCCGGCCTGCACATGGGCGGTCAGCTGCTGAGTTACTACCTCGGATTTTCGCAGGTGCAGTCCATCGATCCCAATACACAGAACCGATCCACTTTGATGTCGGGTTTTCTCTCGCTGCTGGGCTACGTCCTGATACTGGCATCGGATCAGCATCACGCCATGCTTCGTGCAATCACCTCCAGTTATTCGGCATTTCCGATGGGAACTGTCATTCAAACCAGCCAGTGGTTCACCGCGTTGATGGAAGCCTCCAGCCAGATTTTCGTGATCGGATGGCGCATTGCGTTGCCGGTTTTCGTAGCAACGTTACTGGTTGACGTGACGGTGGGTCTGATATCGCGCAGTCAGCCCCAGCTCAGTTCCATGATTGTGACGGCCCCCCTCAAACTGCTGATCGGCATGACGGTTCTCGGAGCCTCTCTTTCATACCTTCCGCGAGTTTTTGAAGCGGCAATGAACATCCAGATTCTGCACAAATAGCCATGGCTTCGGATAAGACAGAGAAAGCGACATCACGGCGCCGGCAGAGGGCGAGGGATGAGGGACAGTTTGCATATTCGCAGGAAGTGACGGGTGCGCTGACTCTGTTCGCGGCCATTCTTGTCCTGTCGTACCTGTATGTGAACCCTCAGGGGTTTCGAGCTTTCTTCGAACGGATGTTGCAGACTGCCGTCACCGCGGACTCCGAAACCGCGTTCAATGCATCGATTCGACAAGCGGGAATTTACTTTCTGATGCTGGTCGCCCCCGTGTTCGCCACGATTGTTGGAGCAGCTCTGATCGGAAATCTCGCTCAGGGCTTGCCGGTCTTCGCCAAGGATGCTGCCGGGCTGAAGTTCGAACGACTGAATCCGCTGCAGGGGCTTTCACGCCTCAAGACGAAATTCTCCCCCCTGGAATGGGGAAAGATGCTCGTGCTGGTTCTCGTATCCGGAACAGTTCTGTGGAAGACCTATCTCCTTTACTGGCCGCAGATCATCTCGGCAACGGGACTCACTGCCGGGTCGTCCATCAGCCTCATGCGATCGATGCTTCTGCACATGGTGACGTATGTCGGCATCACTGTCGGGATATTGGCAGTGGGGGATTTCTTCCTCCAGCGCCTGCGGTTCGAGAAGAGCATCAAGCAGACGAAGCCCGAAGTTAAAGAAGACATGAAGGCCACGGAAGGCAATCCGGCGGTGAAGGGCAAGATCCGAGCGATACAGCGGGATCGAGCACGCCAGCGCATGATGTCGCGCGTTAAGGAAGCCGACGTCATCGTGACCAATCCCACCCATTACGCGGTAGCTCTCCAATACAAACCGGAGATGGGAGCGCCGCGTGTTCTCGCCAAAGGTGTGGAGTGGTTGGCGCAGAGAATTAAAGAAGAGGGTCGGTTGCATGACATCCCCACCGTCGAGAATGTGCCTCTGGCACGTGCGCTGTATGGGAGTGTGGAAGTCGATCAGGAGATTCCAGGTGAACTTTACAAGGCCGTAGCCGAGGTTTTAGCGTTCGTCTACAAGGCCCGTAAAGCTCATTAACTCAATGAGAAACACCAAGACAGGGAGTTGTGGGGACAGACCCCTCAATCCCCTAACCCAGAGAGTTAGGGGATTGAGGGGTCTGTCCCCACAACTCCCTAACCCGTTGGCACGAGGCTTGCTTAAACAGAGACCGTCATGAAGGGTCACCTAACAGTACCGATCGCTATCGTCATCATCATGGGGGCGATCCTCATCCCGCTGCCGACGATCGTTCTCGATTTACTGATATCGACAAACATCGCGTTGTCTGTAGTGATTCTTTTGTCGGCGGTTTACATCCTGAAGCCCGTTCAGTTTTCCGTGTTTCCCCAGGTTCTTCTCATCAGCACCCTTTTCCGGTTGTCGTTGAACATCGCGTCCACACGTTTGATTCTTCTCAACGGGCATTCGGGAATGCAGGCTGCCGGCGATGTCATCAAGGCATTCGGACAGTTCGTTGTCGGTGGCAACTTCGCAGTTGGAATTGTGATTTTCCTTGTCCTGATCGTGATTCAGTACGTGGTGATCAACCACGGCGCCGTTCGAATTTCGGAAGTCACGGCGCGATTCACGTTGGACGCATTGCCAGGCAAGCAGCTTTCGATTGATGCCGACATGAACGCGGGAATTATCGATCCTCAGCAGGCTCGCGAACGGCGGCTTGAAGTCTCCCGCGAAGCCGAGTTTTACGGATCCATGGATGGAGCCATTCGATTCACACAGCGCGATGCGATGGCGTCTGTGCTCATCACGCTGATCAATATCGTCGGCGGTCTGTTCATCGGCGTCTTTCAGCACGGCATGGAAGTGACCTCCGCGCTGGCGACCTTCACGATCCTGACGATCGGAGACGGTCTGGTTACGGCGATTCCGTCTTTGCTGATTTCCATCGCTGGTGGTCTTGTCACCACACGGGCTGCCTCCGACAAGAACATGGGAGAGCAGGTATCCATACAGATGTTTTCCAATCCCAGACCTGTCTATTTCGGGGCTGCAATCGTGGCCGGCCTCGGATTGATACCGGGATTCCCGAAATTCTCATTCCTGTTGCTTGCCGCGACTCTGGCTTTCATCGGTTACGTCATGGCGATGGCGGCGCAGGAGCGCAGCCGTACGGCAGTGCGCGAAGCTGCCGTTCCAAAGAAGGAAGAAGGAGCATCTCCCGACAAAGCCACGTCATTTCTTCGAATGGACAGTCTTGCCGTGGAAATCGGTTACGGACTGATCAGCATCGTCGACGTTCAACAGGGCGGCGACTTTCTCAATCGCATCCGTTCGATCCGGAAGCAGACGGCACAGGAACTGGGCATCATCGTTCCCCCCGTCAATGTCTCCGACAACCTCAAGCTGGGTCCAAAGGAATACGCGATTCTCCTCAAGGGCGTGGAAATGTCTCGCGGCGAACTGATCGTGGATCGCCTGCTCGCAATCAATCCAGGCAACGTTTCGGGCAACATCGAAGGCACGCAGACCATCGACCCGACATTCGGATTGCCGGCCGTCTGGATTACCAAAGACAAACGCGAGCGCGCCCAGTTGATGAACTACACCGTCGTGGATCCGGCCACGGTCCTGGCGACACACTTGACGGAAACGATTCGCAGTCATGCTTACGAACTCGTCGGCCGCCAGGACGTGAAGGCATTAATCGATTTCGTGGCCGAAACGCACCCGAAGCTCACCGAGGAGCTTGTTCCCAAGACTCTTTCCGTCGGAGAAATACAAAAGGTTCTGCAGAACCTTCTCCGAGAGCGAGTTTCGATTCGCGATTTGATAACGGTGTTCGAAACCCTGGCCGACTACGGCACGCAGACCAAGGATCCGGTAACGCTTACCGAAATGACTCGCGCCGCACTGTGCCGGTCGATCACAAAGGGCCTGGTCAACGAAAAGGGAGAGCTTCCGGTGATCACGCTGTCGCCGGAATGGGAATCACAGCTTTCGGCTTCGCTCACACGCAGCGACGCGGGAACGTATCTTGGCATCGATGCAAAGTCTTTCGAACGTCTGGTGCAATCGCTCACCGACACATGTCAGAAACTTTCGAACTCCAGCGCAACGCTGCTGTGTTCGAGCACTCTCCGGTTTCATGTTCGGAAATTGATTGAACGGTTCATCCCGCAGCTGACTGTGATTTCACCGAATGACATTCCGCCCAACCTGCAGATCGTTTCAATTGGAGTCGTTTCACAATGAACGTCAAAACTTATCAGTCCAAATCGCTTCAGGGCGCACTTGATCACATCAAGCGCGATCTTGGAAGCGATGCGCTTATTCTGAGTACGCGTGAAGTGCGGCCTGCCCGATTTCTGCGAAAGCCGAAGTGGGAAGTTGCGGCCACCGCTCCAGCGAATCCCCCGAAGACGGTATCCGCCGCGCCGGCCGCTTCGGTTGCAGTCGCTACGGCTTCCGCTCCGACCCCTGCCGCGCCGAAGGTTCGCCATGCAGCGCAGGCTTCGGGTGTGAACCCACTCTCGATTAACACGCCGCCTGCAAAGTTGCCGTTGAAAGTGGAACCGCTCAATCTTGAACAGGACTTTGAGAACGATCGTGCGAGACGTGCATCTCTGCCGGACAAGAGAATCGATTTGCTTCTCGAAGAGTTGGGCGACCTGAAGCGATCCGTGCGCAGCCTGGGCAAAACGATTCCATCGAGAGCGGACGCCGGAGCAGGGTTGTATGGAGAACTGATCAGTCAGGGAATCGATCCGGAGACTGCCGATCACCTCATCGTAACGGCCTCAAACGGGGACCCGTCTCCCAGCGAGGCGCGCAACCGCGTGCGTCGCCTGCTCGCGGAAATGATTGTTATCGATCCGCCTGCGGAACTGCAGGCAAAAGCGCGCATGGTTAGCGTCTTCGTCGGGCCGACTGGAGTTGGCAAGACCACGACCATCGCAAAGATCGCGGGTCAGGCCGTGGCACGATACAACAAGAAGGTTGCACTGATTACTACGGATATGCGGAGAGTTGGAAGTCAGGATCAGCTGTCGCGATTCGGCGCGCTGCTGAATGTACCTGCCTATACGTGCTCCGATGTTTCGACCTTGAAGAGCCTGATCCAGAGCCTGGACGACCGCGATCTCATTCTCATCGATACTCCAGGCGCCAGCCCGTCGGATCTCGCATTGATCGCAAGGCTTGAAGAAGTCTTGAAGCTTCCTGAGGCGCGCGTCAACCTCGTCATTGCTGCAACGACACGTTCGGAGGATGTCAGCCGAATATTGACACGCTTCCAGCGGCTCTCCCCTCAGCGCGTCATCTTTACAAAAATGGATGAGACCGAATCTCGCAGTTCAGTCGTTGGCGATCTCCTGCGAAGCGAAGTTCGAATCACGTTCCTCACGAATGGTCAGAGGGTGCCCGAAGATCTTCTGAGCCCGTCGGCGAGCGAAATGGCAAAGTGGGTGCTACCTGTTGACTAACGATAAAGACAAGGCCGTTGTGATGACGGCCGAACAAAGAGAAGAGCTGATTGTCAGCACGCTTCCTCTGATCAAGCACATTGCACACAAGGTAATGATGCGACTGCCGGCGACAATCGAAATGCACGATTTGATCAACGCCGGAGTTCTGGGACTTCTGGATGCGGTCGACAAGTTCGAACCGGAGCGAGGCGTGAAGTTCAAGACATACGCCGAAGTTCGCATTCGAGGAACCATCCTCGACAGCCTTCGGGATCTGGATTGGGCGCCCCGATCCCTTCGCAAGAAGAGCAAGGACCTGGAGAGGGTCTACGCCGAGCTTGGACAGAAACTCGGCAGACCGGCGACAGACGAAGAGGCTTCCGCAGCACTTGGTGGAAACCTGGAAGACTTTCATGCGCTGGTCGACCAGTTGCATGGCCTGACCGTCGGATCGTTTGAATCCGGCGCGGAGTCCGACGACAAGGGAGAAGGCAAGATCAATTACTACCCGGATGACGGGACAAACGATCCCTATGTCCGATTTGAAACCAACGAACTCACTTCGATTCTGGGGGAAGCGATCGACACCCTGCCGGAACGCGAACGTCTGGTCCTGTCGCTGTATTACTACGAAGAATTCACCATGAAGGAAATCGGAACGTTGCTGGGAGTCAACGAATCACGGGTATCCCAGATACATACCAAAGCAACGATTCGACTACGAACGAAGCTTGGCAAGCTGGCGGCCAGCTTCGATAACAGCGTTGAGCTGATGAACAGGTAGACAAATACGTAATGGAAAAGAAAGTACAGTCTTATAACTTCAGGCGTCCGGATCGCATCTCGACGAACCAGATTCGCTCACTGCACTTCGTGCATGACCGGTTTGCGCGGAACACATCGTCTTCGATTTCCGCATATCTCCGCACCATCGTGGAAATATCGCTGGAGAGCATCGAGCAGGTAACGTACTCCGAGTTTCTTTCGGGTGCAGCGGACCCTACCTGTTATGCCGCGCTCTCACTAAAGCCGCTCGACGGCCTCGCCGCCCTGGAGCTCCGCCCGGACACAGTTTTTCCGATGATCGATCGAATGCTTGGCGGGTCGGGAGAAAGCATTGCCAACATTCGTCCCATGACGGAGATCGAGCAGAGGGTCATCCAGGCCATTCTGAAAATCATTGTTGAGAATCTCAAGGAAAGCTGGCGCCCGATCTTCGCCATCGATTTTGCAACGACGTCGATGGAGACGCGACCCCACATGGTCAACGTCGTGGGTCCCAACGAAATGGTCATCCACTTCAAATTCAAATTGCGGATGAAAGGCCTGACTTCAAAAGTGAATCTGGCGTTTCCTACTCTGGTGCTCGAACCCATCATCCACATATTCGACCAGGACTGGAACAGCAGGAAGAAAGTGACGCACGACTCGTCCCTGCTGACTCAGCTGCGACAGGTGCCCGTGAATATCAGCATCGAAACCGGAGAATCCCAGTTTCCAGCGGAGGCCCTGCTGTCCCTCGAAGTTGGTGACACGCTCGTGCTCGATCAGCGCACCGAATGGCCAATGCAGATCAAGGTAGCGAGCCGAAAGAAACTTCTGGCCCGCGCAAAGTTCGACGCGTCACGAAAAACATTTTCGGTTACAGGTCAGGCAAACAAGGAGGAGATCAGTGGACACTTCGCTCGGTAAGCCCAATGAGCCTGGCGACAACATGGCGAACCTGGCGGCGCTTCTGGATGTGCAGCTTGCCGTTTCCATTCGATTTGGTGAAACGGAAATGCTTCTGGAAGACGTCATCAAGCTGGGTATCGGTTCTGTCATCGAATTGAATTCTGCGGTGGATGAACCTGTGAAGTTAATCGTCAACGGCCGCTGTTTCGCACGTGGCGAAGTGGTTACGGTCGATGCATTTTACGGAATCAAAATTACGGAGATTACCAGTGTTGGCGAACGCATCAAGTCTGTTAACTCTTAATCCCATTATCGTCAATCTGGAGTTAGGGCTTTACGGCCTTTTATTCGCGTGCATTTTCATATACGTGCACATGAAATTCCGGAAGGCCGATCACTTATTGAAAGCGCTCAAGAAGGAATGGGACGGCGCCGAGTCGAAGCACGCCGGGCTCATGCAATTCGCCCAGCACCGCATCTCAAGGATCGGCGGCGAGTCCGCTGCGGCGAATCCGATTCCCCCGGCGCTTCAGGCGCTTGCTGCTTCACAGGCAGTGAGTCCGGACACTCGAACTCAGATTACCGCGATGGGCCGGCGCGGCATTCCCGTTTCCGATATCGCCCGCTCCTGCGGTCTTCCTGAAGGTGAAGTGGATGTACTGCTGAGCATGGCCCGCATGCAGAGAACGGAGGCCTGATCCCGATGAGCGACGCATTTACAGACGCCTATGTCGGTCTCGATTCGCGAATGAAGCTCATCGAGATCGTGACAAACAACCTCGCAAACGCGCAGACCACAGGGTTCAAACGGGATTTCGGGCGAGTTCTGGAATCGCAGCAATTGCTCGATGTCGGAACCACCATCGACAGCACGGCCGGCCCCATCACCTTCACCGGAAATCCACTCGATGTGGCAATCGACGGGGACGGCTACTTTGCGATTCAGACTCCAGCCGGAATCCGATTCACGCGCAATGGCAGTTTTTCGCTCAGCGAGACCGGAGATCTGGTGACAAAGCAGGGAATGAAAGTGCTTTCGAGCTCCGGATCTCCGATCAATGTGACCGGCAACAACATCGGCATTCAGGAAGGTGGAATCGTCACAGCGGACGGAAATGAAGTCGCAACGCTGAAAGTTGTGACTTTCCCGAATATCAATCTGCTTCAGAAGGAAGGATCGAATCAGTTCGTATGGAACGGATCCACAGACGGGGTCCAGGATGTCGACGAGCCGCGGGTAAAGAGTGGATCACTGGAACGATCGAACGTGAATTCCATGACCGAAATTATTCAACTGATGGGCGCCTATCGCGAGTTTGAGTCGGTTCAACGGACGCTGAAGACGCTCGATACAGACATGAACGCCAAATTGATTCAGGAACTCGGAAGAATCTAGTCCGCACAAAAAAGGAGTACGAATGCTACGAGCACTTTATACGGCCGCAACCGGAATGCAGGCCCAACAAGTCAACATCGACACGATTGCGAACAACATCGCAAACGTCAATACGACTGGATTCAAGCAGGGCCGAGCCGAATTTCAGGATCTTCTCTATCAAACGATCCGTCCTGCCGGAACGGCATCGTCCACTTCGACGACGTATCCGGTTGGCCTTCAGCTTGGACTTGGAACCCGGCCGTCCGCAACGGACCGCATTTATACACAAGGCGATTTTCGAATGACAGGAAATCCCTACGACCTCGTTATTGAGGGCAAAGGTTTCTTTCAGGTGAAACTACCCAATGGTGAAACCGCATATACGCGCGACGGCGCGTTCAAAATGAGCTCCGACGGAACTCTCGTGACATCGTCCGGCGATGCGCTTGAACCGCAGGTGACGATCCCGACCAACGCCGACTCCGTGACCATCGGCAAGGACGGAACAGTTACCGCGTCCGTTGCGGGTGTCGCTCAGCAGGTCGGCACGTTGCAGCTTGCCAACTTTGCCAATCCTGCGGGCCTCGATCCGATGGGCAGCAACATGTTCAAGCAAACCACCGCCTCTGGAGATGCGATTACAGGAGCTCCCGGTGAAGACGGGCTCGGCAATGTCAATCAGGGATTCCTCGAGAACTCCAATGTCAGTGTCGTGGAAGAAATGGTCAGCATGATCATCGCGCAACGCGCATACGAGGTGAATTCACGAGCCGTCAAGGCCGCAGACGACATGTTGTCGCAAATTAACAATTTGATGAGGTAGCTGTGATCATTGCACTGTTGCTCGCATGTTGCTTGTCTGCTCCGTCCGCCGTCACGATCGATTCGGATACGGTGACATTCGGCGACCTTGTCCGGTTTCCATCCGGGGATGCCAGAGCGGTTCTGTATCTGGGAGCCGCGCCCCAACCGGGTCTTGGCCGAAGCTATCTCCGGCAGGAGTTGATCGCAAAGGTCCGGACCGCCGGACTTGCAGTCGACGACCTGCAGTTGCCCGAAACCGTAATCGTCCGGAGAAAATCCCAGGGTCTCGATCCGGCGCTGGTATCGCAGCTGGTGCGGGAAGCCTTCGCAAAGCAATTTCCGGATGCAGACATCACCATCGTGTCTTTCGATAATCCGGACGTGGACCTGGCGACAGGCCAGCTGGAAATGACTGCTTCCCTTCCGGACAAGCCGGATCCCTCGGCGCCCGTCTTTGTAAAGCTGGACATCCGGTCCGGGGCGTATTCGCGAAAAGTATTTGTGAAGACCGTTGCGCAGGTTCGTAAACCGCAACCTGTACTTCGAAACGAAATTGCCGCGAACTCGGAAATACGCGCGGAAGACATTGAATGGAAGGTCATGCCATTGCGCGGACGAGTCGAACCCGTTCTTTCCAACGACAGTCTCACGGGCATGCTTGCAAAGCACCCGATTGCAGCGGGCGAACTGATCACCAGCGATCTGCTCTATGCCCCTCTGCTCGTTCACAAAGGTGAAACCGTTACGGTAAGGGCATCCAACCGGGGAATCTTCATTACCGCGATGATGCGCGCAAAGGCTTCGGCGCATCTGGGAGAGACCATTCCCGTGGAACATCTTTCCGGTGCCGGAACCACATTCGCCAGAGTAGTCGGACCGGGATTGCTCGAGGCTTCGAGAGGAACAAAATGAATACCCTGATACTGAGTTTGATGTTGTTGCAGGCTTCGGTTCCGCCTCCGCCTTCTCAGGAACCGTCGCTGTTTTCGGCGAGTGCTCCGGATCTTTTTTTATACCGCGACGTGAAGGCGAGAAACGTGGGAGACATTCTCACCATTCAGGTCATTGAAAGCGCGTCCGCCACAAACTCGGCCACAACGGCGACACAGAAAAAAGGCGACGTCAGTTTGAGCGCGCCGGCTCTGGCGGGTCTGGAATACGGAAATTCAGCAATGAATTTCTCCAATATTCTTCAGGCGGCCGGAGGTTTGAACTTCAACGGCACGGGCTCGACGACACGCTCCGGACAGTTGCAGGCTGCAATTTCCGCGCGCGTGGTGCAGGTGCTTCCCAACGGAGATCTTCGGATTGAAGGAACCAAGGTGGTCACGATCAACGGTGAACGGCAAACGCTGACAATTGGCGGCATGGTACGGAGTCATGATGTTTCTCCAAACAACGTCATATTGTCCACCGCCATTGCAAACATGGATGTGAAGTTCGACGGCAAAGGAGTCGTTGCGGATTCCAATAAACCAGGATGGTTTTACAAGTTTTACCAGATCATTAATCCCTTCTAGGCCCTTCCAGGAACAGTTATGAATATGAAGAAACAATTGTCTGCACTGACGCTGATTCTGGCTCTTGCAAGCTCCGGTCATGCCGAAACCCGGATCAAGGATATCGCCCACATTTCCGGAGTTCGAAGCAACACACTGGTTGGATATGGGCTCGTGATCGGACTCAACAAGACAGGGGACAAGAAGCAGACTCTGTTTCCGCAGCAGACGCTCGTTAACATGCTGTCGCAATTTGGACTGACGCTGAACGGCAATATCCGGGTTGAAAACATTGCCGGCGTCATTGTGACTGCCGACTTGCCTGCGTTTTCACGTCCAGGATCTCCGATAGATGTCACGGTTTCGTCGATTGGCGACGCGACGAGTCTGCAGGGTGGCGTTCTGCTTCGTACGCCATTAAACGGCCCGGATGGACAGACATACGCTCTTGCGAATGGGTCTCTGGTGCTTGGCGGATATTCAGCAGGCAATGCGGCGACGGGAATCACCGTCAATCATCCGACAGTCGGGCGGATTCCGAATGGCGGAACAGTGGAACGCAGCGTGACAGTCGGTGCTCCACAAGTCGTTGAAACATTGGATCTGATTTTGGATCAGCTGGACTTCACCAACGTCGGCAGAGTCGTTTCTGCCGTTAATTCTTCCTTTGGTGGACCGATTGCATCTCCGGTGGACGGTAGATCGGTGCGAATGTCGTTGCCTCCGGATTACCAGCGCAGGTGGGTTGACTTCATTGGAGTGGTTGAAAACGTCATGGTAGTGGTCGACGCGAAAGCAAAAATTGTCGTGGATGAACGCACCGGAACAGTGGTGATCGGAAACGATGTCACGCTTGCCCCGGTTTCCATCTCGCACGGCAACCTGAGTATTCAGATTGATACTCAGTTCAATGTGTCGCAGCCGATGCCCTACAGCCTGGGTCAAACCGTAACCGTACCCCAGCAATCGGTGAAGGCAGAAGAGCAGCAAAGTAATTTTGTGACGTTGAAACAGGGAGCAACGGTGGACGACCTGATCCGTGCATTGAATTCACTCGGCGTGACACCGCGTGACACCATTGCGATTCTCGAAGCAATCAAGGCTGCCGGGGCACTTCAGGCAGAGTTGCAAATCCTATGATTTCTGCAGTCGGTACATCCATTGCACCTCAGACGGATCCGATGGATCCGAAGACGATTGCATCAAAAGTCCAGGCCATGTTCATGGAAGTCATGATCAAGGCAATGGAAGACAGCGTCGGCGCCGAAGACGGATTGTTTGGATCCAGCTCCACTTCGGAAATCTATCGAGGGATGTTCCGCGAACAGCTTGGCGCAACCATGGGAGAGAAAATTGGGGGAACACTTAAGGACGAGTTGGAAAAGGGGATGAAGAACGCCGCGAATAAGCTCCTGACACCGGATTCTCCTCGGCACTTACCCGAACTGGGTGAGCTGCAGGGATTGAATATGCCGGTTTCCGGAATCGTGACTTCGGAAGTCGGGTGGCGAAAAGATCCTTTTTCCGGAAACATGACGTTTCACAAGGGCACTGACATTGCCGCAGCCGCCGGCACTTCGATCCACGCCGTCGCATCGGGGGTTGTGACGGAAAGTGGACCGAAGGGCGGCTTCGGTAATGCAGTTGTCATCAAAACAGATGATGGCCGGCACATGTTGTACGGCCACAATTCCGCGAATTTTGTTCGAGTGGGCGACCGTGTTGAACAGGGGGCGCCGATTGCGGCGGTGGGGGCGACGGGACGGGCAACCGGCCCCCACGTACATTTTGAAGTTACGGAATAGCTAATGTTGCGCGGGGTTCTGCCGATAAAGGTAGAGAAGGGAGCAATCCCGGCCCCGGCTCCACGGAAGGTTCAATAGGAGCTTTAATGAGTATTGATCGAATCAGTTTAAGCAATGGAGCGATAGACCGGACTCTTCCGTCCAACGGGACTGAAGAACTTCGGCCGTCTTCTCCGTCCGGCAAGTCCCGCGCAATTGCGGCAGACGATGCAATATCGTTGTCCGACAATGCCAGGAATGCAGGCAGGCTCTCTCACATGATGAACAGCTCCAGAACCAGCAGACTGGATGCAGTTCGCGAGGGCATTGCTAACGGTACCTATAAGGTATCCGGGACGGACATCGCTTCAAGACTGATCGCTTTGAATACGCGTTAATTAAAAAGGGGCGTCCCATGGATGGGATTTTGGAAGAACTGTTGCGCCTTGAGGGCGTAAAAAACCGAGCATTGATCGAACTGGATCCCGCAGTCTACGAGGATTCGGTTCAAAAACAGATAGGCCTGATCAACGATCCTGCAATCCCGGAAGCCGCCCGCACCGGAACCGACACCCTGCTCGCCATTTCCAGGTTAAACAGCTTCAATACAACCCTTTACGAAAATCTTCTGGCCACCGCTCCGTGGATTCTCGCTGCGAGCCGCAGCTATACCGGTCAGGGTCAAATCGAGGACCCCGCCACACACGCGTTTTCCGCGGAGGTCTGATCATGTCCGGGCTGGGAACTGCACTCAATACCGCTCTGCAAGCGCTTCAGGCCAACCAGATTGGGCTGACGGTTGTATCCAATAATATTGCAAATGTAAACACGCCGGGCTACACGCGCCAGCGCGTGTTGATGCAGGAATCGCCCGGCGTTGGGGACACGATCCGGGTGGGAACGGGCGTGCAGGTTGTCGGTACCGAGGCGATACGCGACCAGATCATCGAAAGACGTCTCTGGAGCGAGACCTCGGCGAAATCCGGTAGCGACATGACCCAACAATCGCTGTCGGATATTGAAGGACTTTTCAATGAGGCCGGCAATACGGGACTGCTTCCACGAATTTCGGATTTCTATAACAGTTTCCAGAAGCTCAGTACGAACCCAACGTCTCCGGAGATGAGGCAACAGGTCGTGACCAGCGCGTTGTCGCTGACTCAGTACATCAATACTCGAGCGAACGATCTTCGCGACATGAAGACTGCCACGGATCTGGCAATCCAGCACGACGTTTCCAAAGCGAATGTTCTGATCCAGCAGATTGCCGATATCTCGCAGCACATCCACGAGGTGGAGATCACAACGCCGGCAAGCGACCTTCGCGATCAACGCACGCTGCTGATCAAACAGCTGTCGGAGATCATGAGCGTGAGAGAACTGGACTCCAACGGAACCTATCAGCTGACGACTGGAAATAACCGCCCGCTCGTAGTCGCAGGAGCGGCAGTCCCGCTGGAAATCGGTACAACACCCGGTGGATTGACCACAGTTCTCTCCGATACCACCGATATCACATCAGAAATCAGTGGTGGGACACTGGCCGCACGCGTCGCATTTCGAGATTCGTCGATACCCCAATATCAACAGCAGCTGGACCAGATGGCGTACGACCTGGCAAACCAGGTCAATCTGGTCCACGCCGCTTCTTACGATCCGGATGGCAATACTGGCGTCAATGTTTTCACACCGATCGCAGCGATTGCAGGCGCAGCTCTCAATCTGCAATTGAATGCGGCCATCGCCGCTGACCCGCGAAAAGTTGCGGCAAGCAATCAGGTTTCGGGCGCAGGCAATGAGGCCGCAATCGCATTGGGAAATCTGGTGAATGCACCCAACCCGCCACGGGGAACCGTCATTGAACAGTACCGGGCTCTGGTGTTTCAAATCGGCAGCGAGACGGCGAGCGCACAGCTGGAATCAAGTCAGCATGCCGCCATGCTGACGCAGCTTGAAAACCTCAGATCGTCGATCAGCGGAGTGTCCATCAACGAAGAGACAACGGCCATCATTCAGTTTCAGCGGGCTTTTCAGGCATCGGCGAGAGTCGTCAGTGTTGTCGACGAGTTGCTCCAAACGACCCTGGCCATGTTGGGAGCCTCATGAGAATAGCCGACGACAGCGGTTACAGAAACCTGTTGCTGGATATCCAGCGCATTGCCGAACGGATGCAGACCGCTCAGAACCAGATATCGTCCGGGAAGAAACTGACACGTCCTTCCGATGATCCTTCGGCAGCGGCGGACGTCGTGAACGTGGATTCGGTACGCGCCAACAGCGCTCAGTACCTTGACAATGCAGCCACCGCGGAATCGCGGCTGCAGATTGCAGACTCTGCACTCGACGGCGTACAGCTGGTGACCGATCGAATTCGAACACTTGCCCTGATGGCGCAGAACGGCACGTCAACGCCTTCCTTATCGGTGGAAGAAATTTCAGGATTGCGCGATCAGCTGCTTTCTTATGCGAACACCGTGTTCGAAGGCCAATACATGTTTGCAGGCAGCAACACAGATTCTGCGGCATACGACAAGGCGAGCAACGGGGCCATCACGTACTCCGGGAATTCCGATGTCGTTAAATTGCAGGTCGGAAAGGCATCGACGCTGCAGTCGCAGATTCCTGGAGACCAGGTGTTCTCCGGCAGCGTCGATATTTTTCAGACGATCACAGACCTGGTGACGGCAATGAGCAGCGGATCCACCAGTGCGATTCAAACGCAGGTCACAAAGCTTGAACAGTTTTCGCAGACGGTGTCGTCTTCAAGAACGAAACTTGGGGGATTGCTTAATGGAGCGACAGCGGCCCAAAACGAGTTGAGGCAGGCGGACCTGACCCTGGTCGCGCACCTGTCCCAGTTACAGGATGCGGACCTTGCACAGGCGCTGAGTGAATTTACTCAAAGCCAGAATGCCCTGCAGGCGGCCACTGCCGTTGGAGCGAGGGTGAGTACGCTGAGTATTTTGGATTATTTGAAATAAAGAAGAATTGATTAGGAGGCGCATGATGAGGGCAATTGCAACATTGGAGACTTCGGATCGAAATGCGGAATCCAGCCGGTATTCCGAAGATTCCATACTTCGGTTTGGTGAGGGCCTGATTGGATTCAGCGATTGTAAGAGCTTTGTGTTGCTCGAGAGCGAAGGCATCGCGCCCTTCCGCAGGTTGCAGAGTACGGAGCGCGACGAGGTGGGCTTCCTCGTTCTCGACGCTGGGTATCTGTCAAAGGAGTTTCTGTCACTCGTCCCGGAAAGAGACTGGGAATCGATTGGTCTCACCGATCCGGCTGCCCGACTGGCGTTTGTGATCTGCATCATCGGACCGACCCCGGCCGAGAGCACCGGCAACCTTCAGGCGCCACTCATCATCAATTACGCAAACATGACGGGCCGCCAGGTGATTCTTGGGGATACGGAGTTCTCTTCCAGACACCCGCTCGTCTAGAAGGTTCAGGTCGAATGTTGAGTCAGGCGTACTCGCGAACCAGGCGCCCTGCCAGACTTCGAATGGTCAAACTGTTCCAGGACGTTGAGAATCGTAACAGCGTCCACCGGCTTCACCAGATGGATATCGAATCCTGCGGCGACCGATTTGAGTTTGTCTTTCTCATTGCCCCAGCCGGTAACGGCAATAAGCACGACATCACGGCTCCAGGGTAGCTGGCGGATGCGGGCGGCAGTCTCGTAGCCATCCATCTTTGGCATTCCTACGTCGAGTACAAGGGCATCCGGGCGAAAGTCTTTGGCCTTTTCAACGGCTTCCTCGCCATCAGACGCCGTTTGAACTTCGTGGCCGAGCATTCGGAGCATGAGCTGGAAGCTTTCAACCACATCCTGATTGTCGTCGGCCACCAGAATTCGGCGTTTCGCAATCGCTTGCTCGGAATTTGCTGCCAGACTTGCTGCTTTATCGGTTACAGGAAGCGGCATCATGTGAACAGGAAGGCGAACGGTAAACGTGGCGCCCTTTCCCAAACCTTCGCTTCTGGCTTCGATACTTCCACCGTGCATTTCCACCAGTCGGCTGGCCAGTGACAGGCCGATTCCCAGGCCGCCTCCCTGAGAATTGCCGCCCTGCTGGAACATTGCGAATATTTTGGGGAGCATATCGGGGGCAATGCCGACTCCGCAGTCCGAAACGGAGATGACAACCGATTCTCCATCCCGCTCAACGGTCAGTGATATTGGCCCCTCGACTATGGATGCCCTGCTGTACTGAGTCGCATTGTTGAGCAGATTCGAAAAAACCTGAGCCAGGCGCACCGCATCTGCATTCAGATAGATCGGTTCAGTTGGTATGTTCTGAAGTAGAAGGTGATGGCTCTTTTCGATCAGGGGCCGGCTGGTTTCAACAGCCACTGAGATAACGGACGTCAGTTCGACAATTTCCTTGCGCAGTTCCAGCGTGTTCCGGCTGATCCGATTCACATCGAGCAAATCATCGATCAGTCGGGCCATGTGCTGAATCTGTCGCTCGATGAGTTCCACCGCCCATCGCAGGTGAGGCGTTTCCGGACCTTTCAAATCGAGAACCTTTATTGCGTAACGTACCGGTGCGAGCGGATTGCGCAGTTCATGCGCAAGCGTAGCCAGAAACTCGTTCTTGCGATGGTCGGAGTTGACCAGCTCTTCCTCCAGATTCTTGCGTCGCGTCAAATCAACGGTTACACCGACGATCCGGGATGGTATGTCTTCGGAATTTTCAACGACGCGGCCTCGGTCGGCAATCCAGACGACGCTGCCATCTCCTCGGACCGCACGATATTCGGCGTCGTAGGAGCCGGACTTCATGGCCCTGGAGAGGGCGACGTCCAACACACCGACATCTTCATCATGAATTGCGTGGGATATGCGTAAATCGGAGCCGAATGCCCCGGCAGGAAAACCGAAGAGCGCTTCGGGATCGGCAGACCATCGCATTTTTCCGGTCTTCAGATCCCATTCCCAGGTTGCAACCTGAGCGACGGCAAGAGCCAAACGGAGCCATTCTTCGTTGTCCAGCAACTCTCGGTATGCCTGCCCGAGTTCTGCAGTACGTTCCAGTACCCGGGTTTCCAATTGATCCTTCGCCTGTTGCAATTCTGCCTGTACCTTCTCGCGCTCGGTCACTTCCAGGTTTAGGGCTTCAACGGCGGAAGCCAGAGCCCGAGTCGTCCGGAACAAATTTGCAAAGACCGCCACTTTCGATCGCAGAATGTTGGAATTGATGGGTTTGCTGAGGAAGTCGACACCGCCAACACCGTAAGCTTTCAGTATTTCCTTTTCGTCGAGGCTGTGTGCGGTCAGGAAAAGAATGGGCACGTGCTGGCTCTGTTTGCGCTGTTTGATCAGGCGAGCCAGTTCCAGCCCGTCGGTGCCGGGCATTTTGATATCGAGGACGATTGCAGCGAAGTCGTTTTTCAGAATAGCGAGGAGAGCATCGTCGGCGTTCCGGGCACGGACCACAATGTAGCCGCTTGAATCCAGCAGACTTTCGAGAGCGTCAAGGTTGCGCGGTTCATCGTCTACAAGAAGAACCTTTACCGTCTCGTCCATTTCAACCATAGAGCCAGTTTGGATGGGAAGCAGTGGCGCTTTGACCGGCCGGCTGAACCGAAAGGGCCACTTAGTGGTATTTAGTTACCACCATATGTGGTAACAAGATTCCACACTGCGTTTTCATTGCCCCAATTCATACCAGTTAAATGGATCCGACTCCAGTTGAAAGAACCGTTTCCCGGCTTCGCCCCTGTAGATTCCATTTCTTCAATTTGTTACGAAGGGCTTTATAAGAAATGTTCAGAACGCGAGCCGTCTTTTTGCGATTCCAGTTGGTATCGTCGAGGGTTCGCAGGACGATTTCTCTCTCCGCCAGTTCTGCCGCATGCGCGCCCACTTCTTTCAGGAACAGGGGTTGGCGCTCGGGTTCGGGCTGGATTTGTTTTGGATTTGGAGCTTCCGCTTCCGTTCGAAGCTCGGAAAGGGCCATCTCGAGATCCGGAAGAATCAGGTAACGGCGCACGGAATTCTCCAGTTGGCGAATATTTCCTGGCCAGTGGAAATTCTTGAAGCCTTCCAGCAGTTCCCGAGGTAATTCATGCACGGAGCTCTTATACTTTTCCCGGTATTTCGTCAGAAAGTTCAATGCAAGCACTGGGATGTCCTCGCGCCGCTCCCGAAGCGGGGGTATTTCCAGCGAAATGACGTTAAGACGGAAATAGAGATCCTCGCGAAACTCACCTTTTGCGACGGACTGTTCCAAACGGCGATTTGTCAATGCGAGCACGCGAGCCTGGACACGAATCGGTCGCTTGCCTCCGAGGCGGCTGTATTCGGAGTCCTGCAATACGTGCAAAAGCTTTGCCTGCAGCTGCGGACTCATCTCTCCGATTTCGTCGAGGATGATTGTTCCCTTGCCTGCTAATTCAAATTTGCCGGGCTTTTCAGACATGGCTCCAGTAAAGGCGCCCCGTTCATAACCAAACAATTCGGATTCAAGAAGATCGTGAGGGAGCGCAGCGCAGTTCACTTTTACAAAGGGCTGTTCGGCACGACCGGAGTGCACATGGATGAATCGAGCGATGACTTCTTTCCCGACTCCGGATTCTCCAAGAATCAAAACCGGGACGTCGGTTTCGGCCACATGGCGCGCAATTTCCTGAAGCCTCAACATCTTCTGGTTCCCGGACATGCCCAGGTCGGCTTCGTCCGCATCGGCCAATTGCCGCCGGAGACTTTTGACTTCATCGCGAAGCTCGAGTTTCTCCAGCGCATTTCTGATGGTGAGCTCCAGCTCCTCATCTTCAAACGGCTTGGAAAGGTAGTCTGCTGCTCCGAGTTTAATTGCTTCGACAACCGTCTTCACGTGATCCACTCCGGAAAGAATGATCACCGGGATCGATGAGTTGAGCTTCTTCAATTGTGAAAGCACATCGATACCGCCAACCCCCGGCATCATCACATCCAACAAGACGAGATCCGGCGTTGGCGCGCGATTCAGCCTTGCAATGGCATGCTCACCGGAGTCCACAGACTCCACGTCATATCCGCAAGTAGTCAGAAATCGCGTCAGGTAGGTCCGAATCGAAGCATCGTCGTCTGCGACTAGTATTGATCCTTTTTTCATGCGTCCTTTCCCGGCAATGACAATGTGAAGGAGGAACCGCTTTCGCTGCTGGGGCTGAAAGTCAATTTTCCGCCGTTCACAAATACTTTAGGTTGCAATCCGGATACCACATTATCGTCGCTGGGTTCCAGCGAACCCGTAAATGCAATTCTCAGGACGATATCGCCGGAACGCCGGCTGAAAACTTCAACAAAGAGCTCAGAATTCCGATTCGCCAGCCCAACGGCGCAAGCAAGTACCTTCTGGATGACTTCGCAAAGCATCCGTCGGTCGCCCCAAACCGTAAGTTGTTCAGCGGGCACATTGATGCGAAGGGAAACTGCTTTCTCCTCGGCCTGAGTCTGGACTTCCTCCCAATTTTTCTGCCAAAGCTCGCTCTGGACGTTCAAGAGCTCCGGATGGATTTGTTCCATCAACTCAGACGCTTTATCCATCTGTTCTGCAAAGGCGCTGAGAAGGAGCATGCTGTTCAGTGCTCCATCCAGACATTCACGTTGATTCTGGGTTACGGCCCCGGTTCGTTCGCTGAGCATCAATTTGAGGTAGCCTCGAACGACAGTGACCGGAGTACGGAGATCATGTGCGATTATTCCCAAAACGCGTGATGACATTACAGATACGGGATTGGGAAGACCTTCCTTTCCCATTGGCTTCGCAGTTAATTCCGTCGGGAGACTTGCAGGGGTTCCTGTAGTTTCGTCGACCCGCAGCCGGGCAACCGCCTGGGCCGCAATCTCACAAATGGAATCCAGAGCTTTGCGCTGTTGAAGCTTCAGCTCATTGTCACTGTCGTTCCGGTTTCGCAGGTACAGAACCGCCTCTACTATCCCCTCATGGACGAGCGGAAGGACGAACATCATGGAGCCTTCGGAAATCGAAAGGCCATGGGGGTTGGTGACATGTGGTGGGTTTCCCGACACCAGGAGGGCAGCGTCAAGAGGGATCTGCTCTTCAATGTGTTGCAGAATCCGGCTTGCGAGCGCGGACATGTCCGACTCCTGGCTCCACTGGTCCAGAATCGGCACCTTCGAGCGTGTGGTCGATCGCATGTACTCTCCTTCGACTGCAATACATGCATGCCGACCCAGTTTCTTCTTGGGAGCAGGAATTGGGGTCCGACTGCATTGTTTCGACCAGTCTTTCAAGTGTCAGCCTAACCGAATCTGGCTCTGCTGGCAAATCAGCTCTCCGGACTGTCTGTCTTGCTCTCAGTCCACTGTCCGTGCGGACCTGACGTTGACCCTTTCCGCGATTTCCTTCTGTCGATCGATCGCATAACGCAGCCCCTTGTAGTACGCCTGAAGCTCACGGACCTCGGAGTTCTTCTCCAATACCTGGATGGCGTGCATGCGATCATCGGACAACATCCGACCCATCTCTGCCTCAACCTTATCCACCAGGGCATGCACTCTCGCAATTTCAGTCCACAGATCATTCGCCCATTCCATCCAGCCGTCTCTGGCCGATTGTGCGGGAAAGGGCGAATCCAGAACCTCGATCCTCCGGTAACCTCTTTTAAGTATTGTCAATCGGCTTCGGCGTTCGGCATCCATGATCCCATCTCCTTTCAAAAGAGTACGAAAGTCTTGGCAACTGGAATGCCGTGGAATCAACGAGGCGACCTTCCGATTCTTCAATCACTTTCGCTGAGCGGGAACGCGACGCGGTGGTACTGTGCCACCACCGGTGGTACGTCACGAGCACTGAAAATGCCCTTCACTCAGGCCAACAGCTACCTCAAACCGTTGCGCCTGCCCGGCATTTTCGCAGCAGATCGGAAAGCTGAAGATCGATATGATGGATGTCTTCTACGGTTCGCGCCATGTTGGCATGAATGGATTGATGTTTGGTTTCCAATTCCAGTAGTTCAAAAGGACTGGAAGACTGCGAGTGATTCTCCAGCTTCACGAGGATGGATCGCGACAGCTGCGATAATCGTCGAAGGTGAACGTTGACCTCAGCCAGTTCGTCGAGAACCGGCTCCATCTCATTAGATCTCTCGGTGATGTAGATTTGAGAAGCAGTTTTCATATTGATTTGTTCCTGACAGTTCGGTTTTTCAGACTGGTTCGTACACCCAAAAAAAAGCCGCCTGCCGCTTGGGGGAAATGGGCCGATCCATCGGCACAGCAGGCGGCTCTCTCAACCATGCAATCGAACGAAAGCAAGACAATGTCCAAAGATGGAAGCACTTTCAACGGTGAGAAATCAGCGACGGACTTCAAATCACGACTGGCGCGCTGTCAACGCAGGTGGTACTTCGCTGCCCAGGAGTGGCAACCGACCATTTAGTGGGTGTCTCTAAAGATGGAAAAAACTGAAGGGCACCCTTCAGTGAAGGATGCCCTTCTCAACAACGCCCGGATACATTGAGGTGCATTCCAAACGCTGTGCTATTGAGGCGACTGAGAACGCCTTGCCTTTTCCGATGAGCAATCGAGAAGCCTAACGATAAGTTCAATGCAATCAGAAAGGCGCTCCATTTGGTATGGCACTGGACGTCCTCTTTGCGCCGCGGAATGGTAACGAAGTGCTAGCAATGGGCACCAGGCACAATAATTCCTGAAAATGTATCGTCTTCAGTGGTCTCTTTCGTGCAGTCGCTCTGACGAGAGGTGTTCCATGAAACGGACCAGGGCATTTGCAATGTTCACTCCGCTGCTTTTGACCTTTTCCAGCTTTTCGTTTGCGCAGACCTCTCCGGGAAAGCCGGATCCCGATTTCAGAATCACGCATGGGCTTGTGGAGCGCAGGACAACCGCAATCGATTACAGCCTTCGCGACGGAAGTACGACGGTCGACTTCGTCGCAACGCCACTTCTTCCGAAAGCCACAGGGAAAGCGCAGATCAGGGTGAGTAATGGCTATGCGCAAGTCGACACGGAGTTCGAACATTTTGAACCTGCGACCCGGTTCGGTCCGGAATACCTGACATATGTCCTGTGGGCAATCAGCCCGGAAGATCAAACGGAGAAACTCGGTGAGATTTTGCTGAACGCGGGAAAAGGCAGTCTGACGGCTGTCAGTAGTTTTAACGCATTTGGCCTTGTCGTAACAGCGGAACCATACTCTGAGGTGAGCCAGCCCAACGACGTTGTCGTGCTCGAACACTCCACCCGCGCGGATAGGCGCATTCCCTTCAATCCGATCGAAACCAGGTTTGAGTTGGTGGCGCGAGGGCAGTATGCCAGGAACGCCCTTCCTGAAGATCTGAAATCGAACTTGTTTGGAGATGAGATTCCCCTGGGCTTGCGTGAGGCCAGGAATGCGATTCGCATTGCACGTTGGTCCGGCGCGAATCAGTATGCGGCAGACTTATACGCGAATGCGCGCGAGCTTTTGTACCAGGCCGAACTTAGTCGGATGCAGCAACAACTGAAACTGATGGCGATGTTGTCTCGACAGGCGGCTCACGCTGCCGAAGACTCCCGCTTGTTCAGCCTGAAACGACTGGATGAAGTTCGCGCCACGGCGCAAATCAATGCTGTCGCATTGCAACTGACGAAGGAACAGGAAGCGGTTGAGCGAACGAAAGCAGAACAGGTTCGTTCCAACCAGACTCAAAATTGATGGCCTCGCCGATAGAAGGGTGATGCGAATCCAGCCCAGGCATTCGCATCGAAGGATAGTCCCTTCGAATATCAGGAAGGGTTTCCCGCCTGCGTGCTAGACGAGCTATGCTGTTTTCCTATGATCAATCATGTATTTCGATTTGCAATCGTTCTGATTTGCCTTGGATCGCTCGTGGCATGCAAACAAGCCCCGGGCGCCGGTGCGTCGACACCTGTAAAGCTTGAATCCGAAGATCAAAAGACGTTGTACGCTCTCGGTCTTCTGATTGGGCGAAACGTCAAGCCATTCGCGCTGAATCCGGAGGAGCTGGAGGTTGTCAAAGCGGGTCTCTCGGATTCCGTGAATGGCGCAAAGCCTCAGGTCGAACTCGAAACCTATGGACCGAAGGTGAACGAACTGGCAGACAAACGTTCCAATGTTGGGGTTGACGAAGCAAAGAAAAAGGGCCAGGAGTTCGCAAGTGACGTTGCGAAGCAGAAGGACGCGACAACGACGCCTTCCGGAATAGTCATTCGAACCATCACTGCGGGAACAGGCTCAAACCCTGCTGCGGATGATGTGGTCAAGGTTCACTACGAAGGCAAGCTGATTGACGGCACCGTCTTTGACAGTTCGATACAACGCGGGGAGCCTGCGGAGTTTCCCCTGAATCAGGTCGTCCCCTGCTGGAGGGAAGCGCTGCAGAAGCTAAAGAAGGGAGGCAAGGCGCAGGTTGTGTGTCCGTCAGATGTTGCCTACGGCGATCACGGCCAGCCGCCGGATATCCCGCCTGGAGCCACGCTCAGCTTCGAAGTGGAACTACTCGATTTTCATAAACCTTAGCTGAACGAAGGAGAACCCCAATGGTTGGAGCTGAAATGCCTTTTCCGAATTTTTCACTGCAGAATCAGGATGGTGAGACCGTGACGCTGAAGGACTTCACCGGTAAGTGGCTGGTCGTCTACGTGTATCCGAAAGACGACACGCCCGGATGTACCATTCAGGGAAAATCTTTTACCGCGACGCGATCCGACTTCCAGGCAGCGGGCATCGAAGTCGTTGGCGTCAGCCAGGACGACGTTGCTTCGCACAAGAATTTCTGCAACAAGTTTGCGTTTACCATCGATCTTCTGGCCGATACGAAAGCAGAACTCTTGAAGGCTGCAGGCGTAGAGCAAAGCGAGTACAAAGGCACGATGTATTGGAATCGCACGTCCTTCGTGATCGATCCAGCCGGGATTGTCCGGAAGGTTTATACCAACGTGAAACCTGAAGGACATGAAACGGTGCTCCTGCACGACATCAAGGAACTCCAGGGTAAGTCGTGATCGCAAATCCGTCCAATCGCGGCTAGAAAATCCAGAGCGAACATCAATTCCGTGCTTATCATAGCCGGATGCGTTGGGTGCACCGTCTGTCGTCGCGAGTTCCGTCGGCGGTTCGAAGCCGGGGAAGCCGTTATTATTCTTCCGGCAATGTTCATATCCAACGTGGGTCGGCAACCCACGTGGAAGCCGTGGTCCAGGGCTCGAGCAAATACTCCGTCCAGGTCCACGTCGACGATCGGAAAGTTGTCGTCGTGTGCGACTGCCCGTTCTTCGACAGCGAAGGTATATGCAAACATATCTGGGCAACCCTGCTTGCGGCGGAATCCGACGGATATCTTCACCGTGTTGCCTCGATGTGGATGCCCTTCCTCGTCCATGCCAGCGGACCCGGCGACTTCGACGACGAAGAAGAAGACGATGACGGAGATGACGACTTCGGCAAATTCGATTTTGTATCCGGGATAAATTCTCAGCCGGTTGAAGCGATCCCTCGGGCGAAAAATCGAACCAGTCCGACGCAACGAAAGCCTGTCAGGGTTCCGGAATGGAAGAGGCAGCTGCTCGACCTGAGGAAACAAATCCCGATAATTCGGACGACTGCTTCTGAGGAAGAAGCAGTGCGAATCGTATACGTCGTTGATGTGCAGGATTGTCTTCAGCACGGAGGTCTGATCGTTCAGGCCGCGGCAAGCCGCCGGAAGAACAACGGGGAATGGGGCAAGCCGGGCTTTCAGGATCGATGGATCCGAAACATCTCGAGTCTCGATCTAATCGATCGGCAGATTTTCGCCCTTCTTGGCGGCGCTACCGACACTTTTCACAATTCAAACGACAGTAGTCCGTCGCGACGCCGGCTGGCACCGGATTCTTACAACGTCCTGTTGCCGCTGCTTTCATCAACAGGTCGTTTCTTTGCCCGATTGCCGGCCGATCGGAACGAATTGTTCCAATTGCATTGGGATGACGCCGATCCATGGCAGTTCCGTGTTCGAATGGCGAAGGGTTCCGATGCCGAACACTATTCTGTCGACGGATTGCTGATACGCAATGGAGTCGAACGGACGCTCGCCGACACCGCTTTGCTGGTTCCGGGTATCGTGGTATTTGCCGACTCCGTTGCACGATTTGATGACGCGAACGCCTTTGACTGGGTTCGCTTTTTCCGTCGTAGCGGCACGCTGAATGTTCCGGCTTCGCACGGCGGAGATTTCGCTGCCGAGGTTGTGCAGTTTCCTGGTCTTCCTCCAATCGAAATGCCGGAAGAGTTTCGTATCGAAACTGGAGTGCTTTCGGGTCCGCACGAACTCCGCATTAAGGCATTGAAGGGCACCGGACAGTACTACGAAAAACATCCGTGCGAAGTCGTGTTCGTATACGGGACCTTGAAGGTTCCTGAAGCGTTTGCTCCCTCCGCAGTGAAAGACGCTCTCACGGGAAAATACCTGCGAAGGGACACCGTCTCCGAAACTGCGGCGATGGAACGTCTCGTGGATCTCGGCCTGCAACGCCTCGACAACTGGCAGGGAAAGGAGTGGTCCGTTACCGCCGCGCGACTGCCAGCAATGGTACTGACGCTCGTTAAGGAGGGATGGCACGTCGAGGCGGAAGGCAGGAAGTACAGGCGTCCGGGCAAATTCAGCATCGATGTCGTTTCCGGTATCGACTGGTTCGACATACACGGTGCGGCGGAGTTCGATGATCAGAGCGTGGAATTGCCGGAATTGCTCCGTGCTGCTGCACGCGGCGAAAATGTGGTTCGGCTCGGCGATGGTTCCTTCGGCCTGGTTCCAGAAGAGTGGCTGGCACGGTATCGGCGAATTGCCGGGTTCGGAAAGTCCGAAGAAGATGGACTACGATTCAAGCGAAGCCAGGCCGGATTGCTGGACGCGTTGCTCGCCAGTCAGCCCGACGTCACATTTGACGAAGGATTCCAGAAAGTCCGGCGCGAACTCGAAACCTTTGCAGGAGTGGATGCCCATGAAGCTCCGTTGACGTTTCGTGGCAAGCTTCGCGACTATCAGCGCGAAGGTCTCGGGTGGCTCCGCTTTCTTCGACGATTTGGATTTGGCGGTTGCCTGGCCGATGATATGGGACTTGGAAAGACCGTCCAGGTTCTATCGCTGCTGGACTCCGACGAACGCATGGGTCCGGCGCTCATCGTTGTTCCGCGATCGTTGATATTCAATTGGAAGGAAGAAGCAGCGAGATTCACTCCACGACTGCGCGTATTGGATTTTACCGGAGTCGGCCGCAAAGACCGATGGAAGCTCATTGCAGAACATGACATTGTCCTCACAACCTACGGGACGCTTCGGCGCGATGCACCCATTCTCAAGGACACGCACTTCGATACGATCATTCTCGATGAAGCGCAAACTATCAAGAACGCATCCACGGAGTCTGCCAAAGCCACTCGCCTGCTGAATGGCGAACACCGCCTGGCACTGACGGGAACCCCTGTCGAAAACAGCCTTTCGGATCTGTGGAGTCTGTTTGAATTCCTGAATCCCGGATTGCTCGGCAATGCCACGATTTTCCGAAGCCAGACCGCTGCAGACCCATCCGGCGATTCCGCCGCCTTGTTATCGAAAGCCCTGCGTCCATTCATCCTGAGGCGTACGAAAGACCAGGTCGCAAGGGAACTGCCGTCGAAGACCGAACAGACCATCTACTGTGAACTCGAAAGTGCGCAACGAAAGCTTTACAACGAACTGCGCGAACATTACCGCGCCTCTTTGCTCGGGCACATCGAACGCGACGGTATCCGAAGATCCAAAATGCATATTCTCGAAGCGCTGCTGCGGCTTCGCCAGGCGGCGTGTCATCCGGGGCTGATCGACAAGATAAAAGTGGAGCATTCCAGCGCCAAACTCGATGCGCTTATACCTCAGCTTCGCGAAGTGATCGCAGAGAAGCACAAAGCGCTGGTTTTTTCCCAGTTCACGAGTTTCCTTTCCATTCTGAAAAAGAAGCTGGATGACGAAGGAATCACCTACGAGTACCTCGACGGTAAGACGCGCGATCGGGAGTCGCGAGTCCGGCGCTTCCAGGAAGATCCATTGTGTCCGCTTTTTCTCATCAGCCTGAAGGCCGGTGGGCTGGGATTGAACCTCACCGCTGCAGAATATGTTTTCCTTCTCGACCCGTGGTGGAATCCGGCCGCCGAGGCGCAAGCGATCGACCGAAGCCATCGCATTGGCCAATCACGCAGAGTCTTCGCGTACCGATTGATCGCGAAAGACACGGTTGAAGAGAAAGTGCTGGAGCTTCAGAAGTCCAAACGTGATCTCGCGGATTCGATTCTGACGCCGGAAAACAGCGTCCTGGCTGGCCTGGATCGCGAAACTTTGGAAATGCTTCTGTCCTGAGGCGGGAGAACATGTATGAGGCGACCAGGCGCGCATCACATCATATCGCCTGGTCGCCGGTTGCTTACTTCTTTCCCGTGGAGAGTGTGGGTTGATTGGCGCCCACTTTCAGGAATAACAACACGCCTGCTGCCAGCAATGAGCCAACACCCATGGTCATGGCGACCGTGGGCAGACCGGATCCTCCATCCATCAGAAAGCCGGCCAGGATTGGAGACAGTACTGCTCCTCCACGCCCGACTCCGATGACGAATCCCGTGCCGGTTGCCCTCACGTGAGTGGGGAATCCATAGGCGACGATGGAGTACAGCCCGGAAACGGCAGCGTTGCCAAAGAAACCAACCATCATCGCAAGGGCCGTCAGGACGCTCAGATCGGCAGGAGATCGTCCAAAGATGGCGACCGCTACGGCGTTCAGAGCAAGGATGACAATGGTCAGCGGTTTCAGCCCGATCTTGCTGGTCAACAGGCCGAATACCAGACCTCCGGCCGCGCCACCAAAATTAGCCATGGCCAGTACCCGGCCCGCTTCCGGAGGAGGAAACTTCATGTTGGTCAGGATCACGGGAGTCCATTTCAGGAGATAGTAGAACGTGACGATATGCAGAAAGTAACCCAACGTCACAATCACTGTTGTCGATATCAAAGCGGGTGAAAAAATATCGGATATCGATTTCTTGCGATCGTCCGAGTGGATAACGGGAAGAGCCGCTATCGCCGAATGTCCCAGACGCCGAAGTGACGCGTTGATTCGGTTCAATGCATTGACGGGCTGTTTGCGAGCCAGCCAGTGTACGGATTCAGGCAACAGGAAGTAGATTGCGGGCAGCAGAAGTATTGTTGCCGAAGCGCCGAAATAAAACACCGAACGCCATCCATAAGCGCCGATCAGTTTGGAAGCATAAAGGCCGCCAAAGCCGCCACCCAGCGGATAACCGATCACCATCAGTGAAATGGAGAGAGCACGCCTTTTGGTGTTGGTGAATTCTCCGACCACGGCGTTCGTTGCCGAAAGCATACCGCCGATACCGAGACCTGTGAAAACGCGCCAGATCGACAGCTGAACCGGTGAACTTGCTGTCGTGGCCCCCAACATGCCGATCGCCATCACGATCAAACAACCAAACAACGTCGGGCGTCGGCCGACTTTATCGGCCACTCCTCCCAGAAAGACGGAGCCAATCGCCATGCCGATGAGCTCCATCGACAGAACAGTGCCCAGCCCAGCCGGACCAAGGTTCCATTCTGCCCGGATACCCGGAGAAGCGAAGGCGATGGACAGGATATCGAAACCGTCCATTGCATTCAGTAGAACGGTGATCACAACCACCGCCACCTGGGCAGTCGTCATGCCGGATTTATCGATGATTTCACGTGGGTCTGTGGTTGCCACTCGTCTCCCTCATTTCTTCAAGGTCGTCAGCATCTTTTAATGCTGCAGGACGGATGTTCATCCGTCCTGCGGCAGTCTCAAAATTCCGCACATCATAGCAGTGAACGGAAAGTAGTCGAGCAGATTCTGCTGCTACTTCTGTCCTGTACGCCAACCGGGAGGTGCGTATGCGATTCGAGCGACTTCCGAGTAGGGAACCGGACTCACAATCGCTCGAAGCTCCGTCTGAACATGACGTTCAACGGTGGGTTTTGTTGAACCGCCACCTTCCTCTCCCCAGACGAAAGTCACTTCGACGCCGGACTTCGCATGCTCGGTATCGATCATGGCGAGCGTCAGGTGCTTGCGCTCGTTCGAACTGTAGCCGCACCACGTGGACACCCCGATCGTTTTCCCGTTCAGCATGACCTTGTCGTAAGGAAGCGTCGAATACACCGATGAGGGGAAATCGAAATACTTCGCCCGGTCGCCCTTCTGATACTGCGTGGCAATGGACTTGATCACGTCGTCGTCGTTCAGCGCCAGAGTCACTTTCGTTCTGCGCGGAGGAGCGGCCGCAAGCTTCTCCAGCGCCCCCCTGCCAATGAAATCGTGATCGAATTTTACAAACCCGCCGTAACCGAGATCGAACGGAGTGAAATAGTAGTCTTCAATGTTGTTGGAATAGAAGCTTCCACCCAGCGATGCCGAGCCTTCATAGCTTTTGGCCGGCAGCCACTGCCGGTACGGTTTCATCTTCTCACCGGAGTAGATGGCAGGCATCGGTGAAGGAATCCATCCGGATTCCAGTGTGTTCGACGAGTAGGCGCGGGCGCCAACCAGACGCAAACCGAATTCCTTGCCCGCCTCGACGATCGCCGCCTTTACTTCCTCGCCGTGTTCCCACGGTCCAAAAAGCTCGAACCCTGGCTGGCCCGCCATGCCGTGACGAAGCGCATTCACGCGATAACCGGCAATGGTGACCTGCGTCATATTGAAGAACTTCAGCTCGGGAGGAGTTTTGCCCAGTACTTTTTCCATGGTCTTCATGGCGTTCGGGCCCTGAACCTGGTAGCGATACACTTTGCGCACAATGGGTCCGCTCCGGGCGACCGCACGTTCGTCTCGTTCACACGTGACGTTATAGCCTCCTGTCTCTGCGTGGTACTGCACCCAGTTGTGAACCGATGGCCGGCCGACAAGATTGAGCCGTTCACGGCTCAGGTAACACAACACGACATCTCCGATCACGTAGCCATCGTAGTTGCACGCAACATACTGCTTCGCCTTATTGGGTTCGAAACCCTTGAAGCTGTTGATGCCGAGGTCCCCGAGCAACTTCAGCGCATCCGGCCCTTCAACATACATGTCTGTCATGTGATAGGACTGGTTATAGAGCACACATGTTTCCTGCCAGCCACGCTGCTCATCGCGCCAGTTGGTGTACTCCGGCGGAACGACCGGATAAACGTAGGGTCCGGTCTGCGAATTACGAAGAAGGTCGACCGGATTGCGCACGGTCTTCAGCAGATCTTCCAGGCTTTGAATACTCACAATGTCTCCTGTAAATGAAATAAAACCTCAGGGGTGCTCCTTCAGCTCCCGGACACGGCGCCCCTGGTTCGCCAAAATAGGCTGGAAGAATACCCTATTCCGGGAGCTTTCTGTAGTAACAGTCTGTGCGGCATTGGTTCGTACGGGTGAGGATACGCAGATGTTGACGATACTCCAGCCATCGCGATGAAGGATCTCCTCAGGGACACTCGCGTCCAACGACTTCTGCTTGCCAACATCACGGGCTCCATCGGCTCGGGAATCACCATCGTGGCCATACCGTGGCTGCTGGTTCATCGTGCCGGCGGAGACCAGATCTACGGTTATGCCACCATCGGCACCACCGTTGCGCTTTTCCTGTTCATGCCCCACTACGGCGCATGGATTGATGGTCATTCACGCAAAAAGATGCTGCTGCTCGGCGAGCTCTTCGGATTTGCGGCGACAGTGGGCATGGCTGCGGTGGCATTTTTTTCGGGACATGTCGCCACATGGCAACTGATCGTGAGCTATTTCTGCGGAATGATGTATTACACGCTGCACTATCCGGCGAAATATGCGTTCCTGCAACAGATCATCGACCCGAAGCATTTCCAGTCGCTTACCGGGCTGATGGAAATTCAGGGGCAGGCCGCATCCATGATTTCGGGAGGTCTGGCCGGTGTGCTTGTCGAGCGGATACCGCTTTGGGTCATTCTGGTTATGGACGCAGGCACATATTTTTTCAGTTTTGCGGTTCAATCCACGCTTCCGTACCAGTCCACTCACCTGAAAGCCGGAGCGCCGGCGAAAAGCGCGTGGCAGACAATGGCAGAAGGCTGGCACTGGCTGCGTTCCCACACGCGGTTGTCGATATTCTTCGGATGCACACTGGTGCCGTTCATTCTTGTGATGGTCGACAACTATCTGCTCCCTGTGTATGTGACCAGCGTGATGCACGCATCGGCGACAGTATTTGGCGGAGGCGAAATCACTTTTGCCATCGGTGCGTTGCTTGCAGGAGTATTCATTCCGATGATTGCGACGAAACGCGGAGCGGATCCGGTAATCATCGTGACCATGACGCTATGCCTGATTGCGATTGGAATGCTGATGGCCCTGCAGGTTCCCACGGGATACTTCGTGGCGATGGGCATTTTCGGATTGGGAAATGCCGGCTGCCGCGTGGCGCGCACTGCAGTGATGCTTCAGGTTGTACCGAATGCCGTTATGGGCCGCATCGCCATGTTTTTCGGCGCCGCAGACCGCCTGCTTCGCACCATCCTGATATCGGTTTCAACACTTATCGTTGCTCATCACAGTCCGACGCTGGCATTCGCCGTCTTGTGGCTGGTTCTGATCGCCGCGCTTATCGGCGCACTGGCAACGCGTGCGTCGCTGCTCGATTCCAAACTTTCGTCACATTAGGTGGTTGTCCTTTTCGACTTGGCTTGAATGCTTTTTCGAATCCGGCTTTACCGGACGCTTGATGGCATCGAGCGGGGGCAGATCCAATTCACGACGGAACATGGGGCCTCTTGGAATCAGCTTACTCGGCGGCCATCCCAGAACGCGCCGTACGGTCCTGCTATAGCTGGCGGAATTGTCGAAGCCGTTGTGAATAGCAATTTCTGCAAAGCTGCTGTTGACTTCGAGTGCTTCGTTGATCGATCGAAGAATTCGATAGGAAATCAGAAGCTGATAGCATGTGCGCCCCGTGAGGTTCCTCATAATCCGATTGAGATTGCTCACTGTCATTCCGCACTCCTGGCTGATTTCCGTGATGGTCAATCGCAGCTCCGCGTATCGGGTTTCCAACGCATGCCGGATGTGGCTCACTCGCGTGTCGTATGCCGCACGTGCCCAAAGTTCTTCGAGCGGTAATCCGAAAAGTCGAGTTTCAAGATCCAGTAGCTGAGTTTTGGTCGGAGACGTCTTCAGCTGCACAAACCGTCCTTTGGACGGGAACCATGTTTTGCGGTCACGCAATACCCCCTTTACGCTGATGGTCAGTATTGTTTGTGGATAAAAAGCTTGGACCTGTGATTTGTAGCAGTATTTACGTGGCTCTGGGCAGGCAGAAATTCCTGAATGTCAATCACGGGAGTCGTTATAGAGGATAAGATTCCGGGGAAGAGCTACCTGACCGCCCGGGTCCTAAGTAACAGATTTTAGAAGAACGCTTGTGCGGCTTGAAGAGTCTCGACTATGATTCAGCTGCTTGATTGGCCAGCAAGGAACGCGGAGGCGTCAGTATGCTCGTTGTAACCCGCAAAAAGGACGAAAAGCTCATCATCGGGAATGAGATTGAGATTCAGGTGTTGCGTATTGGTCGAGACAACGTCCGGCTCGGTATCAAAGCTCCGTCTCATATTTCAATCTACCGCTACGAAATCTACGAAGCCATCAAGAAAGAAAACGTTTCGGCCACACAGTCTCAGATACCGGATAAAGACACGATGGACGCACTTACCCGAGCATTGAATCCGGAAATTTCAAAAGCAGCGGCGGAGTCGGAGTAAACAGCGGGTGGAGACGGGCCCGCAGAGCGGGCCCGACCATTCGATTAGCTCAAATGCTGAATGCTGGGTCCAAGTCCGTACCCGCGTTCGTAACCCTTGAGCGCGCGCGAGCCTTTGTTCAACGTCTGCAGTTCCGAGGCTGCCCGAGTTCGGATCAGATCCAGGCGCCAGTGGCTTTGTTCGTCGATTTCAACCACCTGGTTGGCGAGTTGGACAATATCCTCATTGATCGACCGGAGTTCCCCCAGCACGGCGTTGGAGATCGCGGGGTCCATCCGGATCTGCTCGATCCATGTGCCCAGCGTCGCTTCGACCGCCGTCAGTTCCAGCATCAGATCGCCCCGCTGATCAAGAAGTTGATTGACGGCATCCATGTTTTCGCTTTCCAGGAGCTGCAGTTGTTGCTCGGAAAGACTGCGGAATTCCCGAAGCAGTGTTCTCTCACGTTCCAGCGCGTTCAAAATCTGAGTTGCGTTCACAAAATCTCCTTATTAATCGACTTACGCCTGAATTTCGAATCGATCGCCGGACGCCTGCTGCGTCATAACTTCGGTCGAGACGGCGGTTTTTTGTTCTTTGAGTGCAATCTGTTCCCATCCCGACAAGAGCGTCTCTAGCAGTTTGATTACCTCTTCAATCGGCTTGCAATCGAGCCTGGTGGAACCTTCGTAAATTCGCGATGTGATGTAGTCGTACAGCCTGTTTAGCTCGCGCGCTATTTCCTGCCCCTTTTCGGTATCCAGGGTCGACTGCAGGTAATGAACGATCGCTGCGGCCCGGTCAATGGATTGGCGTTTGTGAACGTAATCCCGCCGGTTGATATCATCGACCGCTTCACGAAGAAACCTCAGAGCTCCCTGGTAGAGCAGGACGACCAGATTTGTCGGGCTGGAAGTGCTGATCGAGATTTCCTTGTAAATCGAAGACCTGTTCATGTTGCTGCTTTCTTTAGAAAAGTTTTGCCGAGCTGAGCTGCGACAGCTGTCCCGTCATGGAATTCAATTTCGAAATCGCTTCGTCTGCTGCGGCAAATTGCTTCTCGAGTGCCTTCTTTCGCATGTCGAGCCGAAGTTGTGCAGCGGTTATACGGTCTGCGACCGTTCTTAGTGTCGATGTAATGGAGTCGCGTGTCGTCTTGATCAGGCCGGCTGCACCATCCAGGTTCTGCAGCTTGTCCTTCATGTTTCCAAAAACGCCCTTTATGGTGCCGTTTCCCTGCAACAGCTTCTGTACATCCTCTGGATTCGCGCTGATCGCATCGCCATAGGCTTTCTCATCAAACTTCAAGTTTCCGGTTTGATCGACGGCGATGCCAATCTCGGAAAGGTATTTGAACTGTCCACCGTTGCTGTTCGATGCAAGAAGAACATCGCGCAGGTCACCGAGGGTCTGGCGCAGCACCGAATCGTTGTAGAGAGGGCCGCGCTTTCCAGTCGCACCACTGACCGTGTTTTGAACGGTCGAAAACTGTCGAAGCTGGTTGTACGTTGTGATGAACGCCTGCAGCGACGACTTGATGGTGTCGTAGTCCGGCGCAACCGAAATGACGGCATCGCCGGAGCCGGACAGTTTCAGGGCCAGTCCTGGAACTGCATCGGTTGTTGTGTTCGTTGAGCTCGTGAAATCGATTCCATTTACAGTGAAACCGGAATCCTGGGCGTTCTGACTGTTGCCCGTGGTTGGTGACTGCCCCGCTGCGAATGTCATGGCAGTACCCGCGCCATTGGTCAGCGTGTTGTTGATCGTAAAACCGCTGGCCTCTCCGGTCGTGCGGCTCGAGACGACCAGCTTCTTGCTGGTACCTGTGTTCACGATCGATGCCACCACTCCGGACTTCTGAGCATTGATGGCATTACGCAGATCCAACAGTGTTGTGCCCGCAGTGATGTCGATGGAAGTGGTGGTCACTCCACCGATGGTGAATGAAAGCGATCCACCGTCCGCGGCGACGTCGGTCATCGCCGCATATGTGGAAGTTGATGCGGTCACCTGCGATTTTGCGAGGTGGTCCACATGGAGAATGTACTCCCCGCTAACGGCATCACTGCCGGCAGTGGCGCTGCCAACCCCCGCGTTGCTGGAGTTGGCAGTGGCATTCGTGAACAGTGAACCGGAAATCAGGGCATCGGACTGCGTTTCCATCGTGGAAATGCCGCCCGACAATGACACCAGTGCCGCATCCTTGGCCTTGATGTCATCCTGCTGCTGTTTCAGCATATTCAACGGCGTGCTTTCCGCATTGATTGTCGCTGTAACAATCGCCGCGAAGTCTATTCCGTTGAGTCCTGAAAAATTTACAGCCGCCATTACTAACCTCTAATCACGTATCGGAAATTACCGAATCCTCGTTAACTAATTCGTCTACAACGAACTTCGAAGAACCAGCCACTATCTCAGAAGCATCAGCACGGCCTGTGCGGACGTATTTGCCTGACCCAGGGCGGCAAGTCCGCTCTGCGTTAAGATGTTGAATTTGGTCAGGTTGGAAGACTCCGTCGCGATATCGGCGTCTCGAATTCGGGATTCCGAGGCCGAGACACTTACGTACATGGTCTGAGCCTGGCTTGCGGCGTACTGGAGGCGATTCATCGCAGCTCCAACCCGTCCCTGAACCGTACCGAGGTTATTGACGGCGGCCTGAACTGCGGTAAGCGCCAGATTGGCGTTTGCCCCTGAAGTGATGTTCTGTGCGCTGATACCCAGGCCCTGCGAGTCGACTGCCGTCGTGAGAGCGAAGCAGACAAAGCTGGAGCTGACAGCAGTAGAAGTCTGCGTGTTGCCGACAAACACAGAACGTCCATTCAGATTGACGCTACCGGTTTCCAGACCGGCGGCTGCAGCAGTGCGTGTGACTTCAGCAAGCACCGACTGAAACTCGTTATCCAGAGTCATGCGGTTGCCGGTAAATGTACCCGATGCGGACTGTGCTGCCAGAGTGACGCAGCGATCGAGCAGGAGCGAAATGTTGTTGAGTGCGCCATCTTCAATTTGAAGGCGGCTGATGGCGTCATTGGAATTGCGCATGCCGACCTGCAGGCCTGCGACGTCCATGCGATCGCGATTTGCGATGGCAAGGCCTGCTGCGTCATCCGCAGCGCTGTTGATTCGTAATCCTGATGAAAGGCGGCCGAGAGTTTGAGTTAGGCCGAAGTTGGTCTTTGTCAGTTGAGCGTTGGCATTCAAGCTCGCAAGATTGGTGACTACTGAGAAGCTCATCGAACTTATCCTCCGTGATTCTGGGAGCCGACATCCGGTCGCCTCGTAACAGAAGGTTTATATGCCGTGATTTCCACCGGCTGGTGTCGCGGTTGACCGCGTACACACGTCCTCATCGGACTCCGCCGCGCACACCTTTAGCGCCGATTTCGGAATCCGGCGAAGACCAGTTGTCGGAAAACTGGCAATCCCCGTCAGCATTTTGGATAAGTTTTGGAAGGCTCTTCTTATGTAATCAGTCGTTTACTCCATTTTTAGAGTGGCACCAGGCGTGCCTTAGCGATAGTGGAGGCTTGTTATGCTGGAGACCCGAACGCTTACCACTACAGACGATTTCGAACGGCTGTTGCCGGCCTATCGCGACAAGGATGTCATCCTATTCGAAGAGGGTCTCATCGGATTTCCCGGTGCAAAGCGGTTCATCTTGATTGAAAGTGAATCGTTATCTCCGTTTCGTGTCCTCAAATGCGTCGACAATCCCGGAATTGGTTTCATGGTTCTGGATCCGCGAGCGGTCATCAAGACTTATGAGCGCTCGATTCCTCAGGAATCCTGGCATTCTCTGGAAGTCGCCGATAAATCCGACAGGCTGACACTGGTGATATCCATCATTGGTAAGAATCCCCAGGAAAGCACCGCAAACCTTCAGGCCCCGCTTCTCATCAATCATCGGAAAATGCTTGGAAAACAACTGATCCTGACGACTGCTCGATATTCCGTCACCCAAAAACTGCTTCCATCCCTGCATCGAACTGCCAGCCGTCACGCCTCTTCAGTCGTCTAGAAAAAAAACCGGTCCCTTCCCGCTTCTCGGGAGGAAGGGACCGGGTTCCAAACAAGCTTCCAGCTTGTTAACGGAGTAGTGCCAATACTGCGGAGGACGAGTTGTTGGCCTGAGCCAGAGCTGCAAGACCAGACTGTTGAAGCACGTTGTACTTCGTCAGGTTGGCCGCTTCCTGTGCGATATCCGCATCCCGGATACGAGACTCTGCTGCCGCGACGCTGACCGACATTGTCTGAGCCTGGGAGATTGCAAACTGCAAGCGGTTCATTGCGGCACCGACTCGACCCTGAGCCGTGCCCAACGTTCCGACGGCCGTCTGAATTGCGGCAAGAGCGGTCGCGCTGGTCGCCTGATCGGTCAGGGTTTGAGCGCTGATACCCAATCCTGTCGAATCGACTGCGGTTGTCAGTGCAAACGAAACATAGCTGACCGCGACGCTCGTCTGGGTCTGCGTGTTACCGACGAACACCGAACGGCCATTCAGGTTGGCATTGCCCGTCTCGAGACCAGCTGCCGTCGCGGTTCGTGTGATTTCCGCGAGAACGGACTGGAATTCGTTGTTCAACGTGGCGCGCGAACCCGCGAAGGTGTCGGACGCCGACTGTGCAGCCAGTGTCAATGCGCGATCCAGCAAAGAAGCGATGCTGTTCATGGCGCCGTCTTCAATCTGAAGTTTGCTGATACCGTCGTTCGCAGCCTGAATACCGGCGGCCAGGGCAGAACGGTCCAACATGTCGCGATTTGCAATTGCCAGGCCGGCAGCATCATCCGCCGAACTGTTGATACGAAGACCTGAACTCAACCGGCCCAGGGTTTTCTGAAGATTATTGCTGGTCGCATTGAGTGCCGACTGGGCATTCAAACTCCCAAGGTTAGTTACTACTGAAAAGCTCAATTTCTTATCCTCCGTGATTTAGTTGGTCGCCGACATCCAGTCGACTTGAGAAAACTTCCCGACAACGGGAGAAGATTCACGTTGAATCAACAGTTACCTTATCGGGGCAGGTTGTTCCCAGCATTAGGCAAAAATTGCCGATGTCAATAAACAGTCAGGAAAAAGGGGGTCAAACGGGCCTGACCCCTTTTTTAGGCCCATTTTTTTTGGCCCCACAGGTGCTTTGATCCTCGGCGTGATGGGTATCTCGCTGTGCATGATCGTTAAGAATGAAGAAGATTGGATTGAGAACGCTCTCGATAGTGTCAGATCCGTGGTCGATGAAATCGTTCTTGCCGATACGGGAAGCACGGATCGCACACTCGAGAGAGCAGCGAGATTCTCACCTAAAGTCCTTCATTTCAAATGGACAGACAGCTTCGCAGATGCCCGGAATTTCACACTGGCAGAAGCCCGACATCCCTGGATCCTTGTTCTTGACGCCGATGAATGTATCGCCGCGCGGGACCTCCCCCTCATCAAAGAGGCTGTTCAACAGAGAAGTGACGGCTACCATCTGAACCAGCGTAATTACGTTTTCGGTAACCAAATCGTCGGGTGGACTCCAAATTGTGGCCTATACGCGGAGGGGAAATCATACCCGGGCTACCTGGACAACCCGCTCATTCGTCTGTTTCGCAACCATCCGGACATTCGGTTTCGTGGTGCGGTTCATGAGATCGTCGATCCTTCCCGGATGTCTCCGAGTTTTCAGTTCGACTCGCTGCCAGTGGTCCTTCATCACTATGGAAAAGTTAGAGGCGCCGAGCGGGTTGCTTCCAAGCAACGCTTCTATTTCGATCTTGGTAAGAAAAAAATTCAGCAGGACAGCACCAATCCAAAAGCCCACTTCGATCTGGGAATTCAGTGCCAGGAACTTCAGCGGCATGACGAAGCCATTCAGTGCTTTGAAAAGACCTTTGAGATGTCGCGCATGCCGGTCGCTTTGCTCTATGCCGCAATCTCGGAAAAACTCTGCGGACGATTTGAACGCGCTCTCGAACTTCTGCAGCGTGCGCAGAAGCTGGGATTCAGCATCTTTGAAGTTCATCTCGAACTCGGAAACGTGCAGCTGGCTCTGAACCATCAAAGGGAAGCTCTGGACGAATACCAGCAGTGTCTCGATACGCAACCGCGAAATCCCGTTGCCGTTTTCAATTTCGGGTTTGCTCTTCGAAAGATGGGCGACCTGGCAGGCGCGCAAACCTGGTACAGCAAGGCGCTGGAACTCGATCCGACATTCAAGACCGCCGCACTGGAACTGGCGATCATTCACGCATCGAACGGCAAGTACAGCGAAGCGGTCAGCCTGCTGTGCCCTTTGGTGGCTGAGAATCCGGATTTTCGAGAGGCGCGTTTGACCCTCGCCAAGACCTACATTCAATCGAACCAGTGCTCAGAGGCGTTGGCCATTCTCGAACCGGCTTCAGCAGAAGATGCCGTAGCCCGTTCACTGATTGGCGCGGCGCTGCTTCAGCAGGGCAATGTTGACGAAGCGCAAAGTCACCTGGAGTGGGCCCTCCGGCGTGACCGGTCGCTTGTGGATGCACGAATCAATCTGTCGTACATCTATTCCCGAAAAGGAGACTTCGGAAAAGCGGAACGCTTCCGACTATCTGCCAGCGTGGCCCAGATGCAGGTACAGGAGCGCGCGTCATGAAGCTAGCCATCTATAACCATGGCATTCCGTTCGATGGCAGCACGACGCAGAAGCAGCCTCTCGGTGGCAGTGAGAGCAGCATCATCTACATGGCGCGAGAATTGGTGCGATGCGGCCACAAGGTACAGGTCTACGCGAATTGTC
>Ga0184628_10000011_pt1 | contig 94617 bp, 50 predicted proteins | sample PLM4_5_b1_FD_133149 | JGI IMG/M metagenome (GOLD analysis project Ga0184628, IMG submission 133149) | Groundwater sediment microbial communities from an aquifer in East River, Colorado, USA - PLM4_5_b1 | ecosystem: Environmental > Terrestrial > Soil > Riparian zone | place: USA: East River...
AGCCGGCCGTTTGTGCGGCGGCGAACAAGGCCTTGAACTCCGTCGCGATATCCCAGAGCGATGTTCCCGGACCGGCAGGCGCCGTTGCAAAGTCACGGTAACCAATACCCAGCTTCCAGATATCGCCGGTCTCAACTCTTCCGGTCAGTTGGAACGTTACCGATGAGAAGTACGGCGTCGTGTCTCTCGTGCTGTCGGTTGTGTTCGTCGGCACAAACGTCGTCGTACTTACAATGTTGAGTGCCGTAACACTGCTCGACGACGGTGTGAAGTTGAAGCTGTAGATGTCGTAGCTGTAGTCGCCGGAGCCCATGATCCGAACGTACGGCGTCGTGGAATCGATCGGGACGACGGGCGACAGCGCGAGGTTGCCAACATTCGGATCGTAGAACGTGAAGAAGTTTGCGCCGCGATCGGCCGCGGTCGTACCGGGATCGAGATCCTGACCTGCAGGCGAGCTATTCACCGGCTCCTGATCACTCACGGGTTGCGGCGCGAAGAGGAATGTATCTTCGACGTGCTGCGAAATTGAAACGTTCAACTCGTAGTCCACGCCTTCCGGAATCCCGTCCAGACCGAGCGGCCATGCCGCAGTCACTTCGATGTAGTACGTCCCCGGTTCCTGAATGTCATACGTGAGATAGCCGTCGAAGAAGTACGTGCTTCCCGGATCCGGGCTGTTGAATACCGATCCGCCTTTCAGTTCCGTGGGCAGCTTCGGCAGTTCGGGATCGAGCGGCTCATGCAGCGCATAGAGCCGGAGCAGGCTGGCCCATGCATTGGTATCGCCCTGGTCGTATCCATGATCGATATCGAACGTGACGTGTATGGGTGAGCCTGCCGCTCTTCTCAGCATTTCTTCCGTAACCGTGAACGAGTAGAAGTCGGGATGCCCATCGCCGGTTCCCAGGATCGTCACGTGCGGCGTGTTCTCCGCATCGGTAATGTTGGCGTTGGAGTTGGAATTCCACTTCGCAGTATCGAGATCCTGCGCGAGGAAGACCGAATCATGAATGCCCTGCTCTCGGGCGATCGATGTGCCGAAGTCGCCTATGAATATATTCGGCCCGGTGCTCGAGGTGATGTAGACGGCAAAGGATGCTCCACCGGAATCTGCGCTGATTGTGAGGTATTCGCTGGAAGCCGATGCCGTGTAGTTCGGCAGCGGGTCGATGGCGGCGGCAAGTCCCGCCGCAACCTGACTCAGACTCGTCGCGCCGCTGGAGGGAACGATATAGATTGCCGACGGAGGCGGATTGGAACCGAGGTTTGCGGTGATGATGTATGCCGTCCACACCTGTCCGTTAACGGCGGTGCCCTTGATTCTGAACCTCGTCGTCGTCAACTGGCTCGGGAAGCCGGAGCCGAGTCGAACGACTTCTGTGGGCTCGATCACATCGGTGGACTCGCCACTCTGCACGATCAGCACGCCGGGAGCGTCGTTGTCTGCGATCGTCACGTCGAGGGAATCCGGCGCCGTCACTTCCCGGTTCTTGCCTGTGACGTACTGGGCATTGAAGCTCACCTGATCGTCGACGATCGTGACGCGTCCCTGGGCTGTACCAGTTGCCGCCGGAGTGATGGTGACCGTGACGTCGAACGACCCTGGATGGTCGATCGTCATCAGACGGTTGCCATTGTCCGGCGGAGCGCCCGGAGTTCCTGTCGCCGGATCGCCGTCGTCCGTCGCGGTTAAGACGGTGTAGCCCGCTGCGACGATCTGGCTCGTAAGGTTTGAAAGGACGCTGTCGATTGATTCACCGGCAGCCGGCACGGTGTGTGTCGCGATCGTGATCCAGCCATCATTGTCGAGTCTGATGGTCCAGACATCCCCAGGCGCCGGAGTTCCGGCAAACGTCAGCGCAAATCGGTCCGGCTTCACACCAACCGTTAGATCCCACGCGGCGCCGGAAGCAGCAGGGAGCGTGACCACATTGTTCAGGTCGAGAACCACCTTGCCCCAATGCGTTGCGCTAGCCACGCTCTGAGGCGAAGCGGGATCCACGGCGCCGCCGATCGCAAAGCTGTCCGACTGCGACGCAGACTGCGCTCGACGTACGCCAACGGTGAAGGGCGTGCCGTCGGTGGTGAACACGATCAGCGAAGCTCCACCCGTTGTGCCCGTGATCGTGCCGGCGCTCTGAAGGTTGACACCGGTAACTGTCAGCCGAACGGAGAATGCCGCGCCTCCCTTCGTAAAGGAGAACTGGCCATCTCCAGCGACGGTATTCGTCACGTTGAGCCCCGAGTTCTGAACGGCCGTGGCAAGTTCCGCTTCCACCTGGGCCAGGGTTACTCCTTGATGAACCTGGTAGACCACACGGGTGTTGTCGATGAGAAGTACCCACTCGTCTCCCGCAGCAGGCGTTCCGGTGAGTTTGACCGTGGCGCTGGTGTACTTCGCGGCGAAACGCGTTCCCCTTTGATTGATGACATCCGCAAGTCCTGCGGCGACGTCCGAAGGCGTACCCGATGCGGCCTGTCGCGTATACGCGAATTCCACACCGTCCAGACTGACCGTCCAGACAGCGCCGACCGGAGCAGCGGAACTGCCATCGGTAATGTCGATCTTTGCGCTTGTCCACGCTCTTTGGCTCGAGGGAACGGGAACCAGCGTGTAACCCAGCTGCGTTCCGGAAATCGCCGCGGTGCCGGCCGAGCCGGGGGAGACCTTGAAACTCACACTAAACAGCTTTCCGCCTGCCGTCAGCGTCAACTGATTACCGCTCCGCGTTGCGGTGAAGCCATCCGTGCCGTCGATCAGACCTCGAAGAGCAATGGCGACGTCCGTCACATTCTTTCCGGTTTCGACGGCATAGAAATAGGACCTGCCGTTGACGGTGAGCGCCCATGTTTCGCCTTCGGCAGCGACGCCGCCGAGCATGATATTTGCTGTGGTGTACGGTGTTCCCAGATCAAACACGAATGCAGGACCCGTTATGGTCACCGCATCGCTGTTTACGGACGCGGTGAATGCGCTTTCGGGATCGCCGTTCAACTTCGCCGCAAGGCCCTGAGCCACATCTGTCGTGGTGATCCCCAGGAAGTTATTCAAGGTCGTCGGATCGATAGTGTGCGTGATTCGCGAATAGTGCGTGCCTTCAAGGTCGGCATCGTTAACCGCCCGGACAGTGATCGTTCTGGGAGTCATCCAGTTGGCGGTCGTGAACGTCAACTGCACCGGTCCCGTAACATTGACGCCGTCGACTCTGGTGATTTGAATCTGGCTGTCCGTAGCCAGATTGACTCTGACGGTTCCAGTCGGCTGCTTCGAGAGGACGACCCAGTAGTTGTCCGTCTGCAGGGCAACCGGGGCCGCAGGATCGGTGCCGCCACCCTCTGCCACGAGAGGCTCATAAACCAACGGGTAGGCCGTGGCGCTGTCGTAGCTCGCGACAAGAACCGACGCGGAGTCGTCGTCGACAATCGTTGCGACGACGCCGAGCACGGCAAGGCCATCGTACTCACCGCCGTCTTTCGGACTGGCGCCTTCCTGCGTGCGGTGAATGATGGTGTAACCGTTTGTGCCTTCCGCCAGTTGATCCGGTGCCGCAAATACGTAGATCGTCTGCGGAACAAACCAATTGCTTCGAGTAAACGTGAGGGTTACGCCTTCTTCACTGGCCGTCGCCGCCGTGGCGGCCGGATTCGTGCTCAAAGCCAGTCCCTTGCCGCCTGCCCTTGTCACGCTTTCGCGCTGGGAAACAGGCGCGGCCGTCACGAGCACATCCTCGTCCGGCGGCTTCGTGAGTACGATCTGATAGCGGTTGACCATCAGCGAGGTCCCGCCCATGAGGATGCTTTCAAAGACGCGGATCGGCCCCACCGGGTAGTACACGACGACTTCCGCTTCTTCGTTGTCCCGGACATTCGCGGAAATATCTTTCACGAACACATTCTGGTAAGCCGGATCGTCGGTCGTTGTCGTCTGGAGGACCAGGCCGCTGTGTCCCTGAAGGTCGTTGCTGACGACGGTAACTTCCTTGCCGTAGCTTCCGCCCACATTGAAAGTATCGCTTCCCAGACCGCCGACGATTTCGAGCGCTACGTTTTCGCTGGTGCTTTCGACAAAGAACCTATCGTTTCCTTCCAGCGCATCGACGACAACCCGTTCGAGGCCTGTATACGTGATGAAGAGTCCGGCGCCATAGACGCCCTTGTCGTTCACGACGAAGTCATCACCGAACTCCGTCCCGACCACAGTCAGGGTATCGAAGCCGTCCCCACCGTCGATTCGGACCGGCGCATTCACCGTGTAGCTGATGAAGTCGGCGCCCTGTCCGCCGTTGATATTGGTAAACGGCGCTTTCGGATCGTTCGGATCGACTTTAACGAATGCGCGGACCGTGAACGTGTCGTCGTCTTCATCGCCGAACAGGAATAACTCCGCCTTGTTGCTGTACACGGTAAAGTTGTCGTTGCCCGTGCCGCCGAACAGCGTCGCGCTCTGGCTGATGCCGTTGGAGAGGAACCCGCGGGTGATCTGAGTCGTTTCGAAGTAATCCTCTTCGGCAAGACCGTTGTCGGGATTGCGGCCGTCGCGGAACGATTGGAAGACCTGGCCGATCTGGAAAGTATCGTTGCCCGCGTCTCCGAAGATCGTCAGCGGCGCGAGGTTGTCGTCCAGAACAAACGTATCGTCGCCATTGCGTCCGAAAACCTCGACGGCGCCGCTGATGTCCGCGTCATAGTTGATTCTCTCGATGACTCCGCCCGGCACTGGGACGCGATTGTCATCGACCTCGATGGCTGCCACCATGCCCTGGCCGATGTCCTTGTTTGCGCGGAACAGGAAGAAGTCGCTTTCGTTGGTCCCATAGACGCGGAGGCGATTGATGCCGGGATCGCCATTGGACTGATCGAAGACGTTGATCCGCGAGGATGTGCCGCCGGCAAGACCGATCTCATAGCGATCGCTGCCTTGCTGGCCGTGCAGATTCAGGATGCTGTGGATGCCGCTCTCAAAGGTCTGCCTGCCGTTGCGATCAAAATTGACTCGGATAATGTCGTTGCCTCCACCCGCGTCGATCGTGGTCGGACCCGAAATCGCATTGATATTGACGACATCGTTTATCCCGTTGACGATGGGCTCCTCATCCCCGAGATCGATGAGCGTTACACCCGTGTGGGTCGAGTCTATATAAAGGTTGTTGTCGTTGTTGCTCAGCCAGATCCTGAGCACTTCGAAACCGGTGTACCCGATACCAAGCGTCATGCCCATGCCCGTCATTTCAGACGACGACAGTTGCGCGCTTTCGCGTTCGGTGTCGCCCGCATCGTAGACCTTGAGAATATCGACGCCGTCGTTGCCGCCCTCGACAGTCAACCGGCCATCGATGGCGTTGACATTCGAGAGGAAAGCATCCAGCAGGCCATCCATCTGCCCGACATGGCCGGTGGTGCTCCCGATCCGCACAGTGTCGCCATTGCCGCCGGTCACAACCGTCGTGTCGCCGGCGACGGCTTCAATGTTGATGATGTCGGCGCCCGTGCCTGCCGTCAGTTGGGTTACAGCTCCCGCTTGCGTTCCCTCAATGGTGAAGAGGCTGCTTGCCGTTCTGCTCAAATTGATGTTCAGAACTTCGAGCGTGCTGTAGGTAATGCTGCCATTGTCACCGAGCAGGTTCGCCGTGCTCTGGAACACGTGGTTCCTGATCTCGGTGGAGGTCAACGTCCCGTGATTGATTTGCGAATCCCCGGCATCGTCAAGCGTCATGACGTCACGGTCACCGGCGCCTTGTCCGTTGACGACGAGCGGCGCATTGATCAGATTCAGGGTGCCGTTAGTGTTGCTATCGGGTTGAGAGAGCGTCCCGACGCTCGCGTTGGTGCCGACGTGGATCGTGTCGTTGCCGGCGCCTGTGTTCAATGTTGTCCGGATGTGGGTCTTGATGACCGCGAATCGGTCATCGCCGGCGCGCGAATTCACTTCGACGTTTTCCACATCCTTATATGTGATCCGCATTGTCGCAAACACTTCCGCCTGAACCGTGCCAACGGCGTCCGGGCTCGTACTGACGGCGGTAAGCGTGAAGCGGTCGGACGCATCCGTGCCTATCACAGCCAATCGATCGCTGGTGTCACTCGTACTGGAAGTGATTTCCACGATGGCGTGGCTGTCTGCGGGAACCGCGACGATGTAGTGCTCCGGATTCAGCCCGTCGCTCGCCTTGTTGTCCAGCGTGACGTGACCTTTCCAGTTGATTACCGAGAGAGTGGAGTTGCCGACCAGGATGGTCCGGTCCACGTCGTTGACCACCAGCGTGTTGTTACCGGCGCCGCCATTGATAATGGCTTCCTGGAAGAGGTTCTTCAGATCTTCAACGGTGGCGCCCGCGGCAAACCGGTCGCCCAAATCCGTCAGCTCGGTGGCGGGGTTCTGGCCGGCAGCCAAGGGTCCGCTGCCGTCGCTGTTCAAAGCCGTACCGACGACGAGCTTGTCATTATAGAGAGCGATATCCAGATCAAACGTTTCGACGAGCGTGTTGACTTCGTTTTCGTCCGATTCATCGATTCTTCCGTCGGCGTCGTCGTCGATGCCGTTGACGGCGCTCGGGCTCGAGTCAAAGAACTGATCCAGTCCCAAGCCACCGGTCACGAAGTCCGAGCCCTTGCCGCTGTCGATCACATCATCAAATGAAGATCCGACCAGCGTGTCGCCGCCGGCGCCGCCGACAAGCTTCAGGGCTGCGCGGTCCGTCGTCAGGGCATGAGCGTCGATCGTGTCGATGCCGCCTTGTCCATCGACCACAACGGTGTCGCCCTCACCTCGTACGGATTGTGTGACAACCAATTGAAGTCCCGAGAATCCCGGTCCCACAACCACGATCCCGATGCCCACAACGGAGCCCTGGCTGTAATCCGACAGAGTGATTGTGTCTCCGCCCGGATCGTTTCCAAGAATCGTGATGACATCTGCGGACCGGTCATCTTCGATGGAGTACTTCGGTTGCTCGACTGGCAGTCCGCTTTCCGGATCGTTGACAAACTCAGTGCCGATGCGCGTCACGTTCTGACCGCCGCTCAGGTCGATGAAGGTCAGTCCGGACTCCACCATGAATGCGGCCGTGAGCTTGTCGGCCCCGCCTCGGCCGTCCACGTGGAGTTCTTCGATGTTCCGGCCGGTAAGGGAGCCGGCAGAAACGCCTGCTTTGCGGTTAAGCACTCTAAAGCTGTTGTTTGTGAGCGAGGTGATCGAGAAATCGTCCGTACCCGTCTGGCCGATCAGTTCGAGCCTGTCGCTGCCGTCCCCGCCGTCCACGACGTTCAGCACCAGTTCCACATAATCCCAAGTGATCAGGTCATTGCCGGCGTCACCGTAGATCTCGTCAACACCGCCGCCACCGTTGATATCGTCGTCGCCGGAACCGCCGTGAATGAGGTCGCCCGACGGGCCGCCAAAAATCTTGTCGCCACCGGCGCCGCCATCGATATCCGCGCGGCCGGTGCCGTTATGAACGATGAAGTCGGTGCCGTTGCCGCCATACAGGAACGCCCTCGTGCTGGCGTCGCCGGTCTGCGCGTAGTCATCGCCGTCATCACCGTAGAACGTGGCTTGCCCATCGCCGTCGTAGATGAAGACATCGTTGCCGTCTCCGCCGTGGAACTCCACTTCGGCATGGACGCCGTCCCGGACATAGACATGGTCGCTGCCGCCCTCGCCATACGCGACTACCTTCCGGACACCCTTGAATATGGTTTCGCGTCCACTGAAAATGACGCGGATGTCTTCGGCATCGGCGTCGCCGCCGACGTGCTCGATGATGTACAGCTCGTCATCGACTCCTTCTCCAATACCGCGCTGGCCATTTCGCGATCCCATGTTGAGGTAAAGCACACCATTGGAGGCCGCGGGATCCCAAACGCGGACATCCCCGGTTGGATTTCCGGCGAGATAAATCTTTCTCGGCAACTCGATGTAACCCAGCGTAAAGCTCATCGAGACGCTCGTTTTCACAAAGAGAATCTTGACGGAGGCGCGGGCGCTGAGCACGAGAGGCACTCGCCCTTCGCCTGAAGCCTCGATCCTGAAGGCAATTCCCACGCCGGCGAACGTGATGCCGAACGCCCGCAGATCCGCGGACCCCGAAGCCTCGACGAGGAAGAAGAACTCTTTCAGGCCCGGGTTGCCCTGTACCGGCCGTTCACCAAAGGCCACTCGGAAGTGGAGGCTCGTCACCAGACCGAAGTCGCGCGTTCCCAGCGTAATGCCGCCATCCAACGTGATGTCGAAATAGCCCTTGTAGTTGAACATGCCCGTCGCCTGCATCGTGGCGAGGCCGAAGAAATTCATGCTGGCGGCGAACTCCACTTTCCACGAGCCGATGCCTTCATAGCCGATGGCCAGCACAAAGCTGGAGTTCAGCTTGATAACTTCCAGGAATCTCACTTCGCCGGTCAGCGCGATCATGAAGCTGCGGGCGTTCATCTCTACGCCCGCAACAGTTCGCGATGCGTTCGATGTGTTCAACTGAAGCTTGCCCGAAGCTGAAATCTGGATGACTTCGAAGATGTTCGCTTCGACCGAAACGTCGAGCAGCAGAGCAAGACCCGGGTTGGAGCCGGTGAATACGGCTGCGCCACCTTTGGCGGCGATAGTCAACGGTCCGAGGCTGAGGGATACATCGAACTCGATGGAGAACTGCTGATTTTGCAGAGTGATCGTGATGAATCCTGACGCCTCCACGAAGCCAATGAAGGTGACCGACCCTTCCATGTGGAGCATGAAGCCCTTCTTGACCGTAACCGTGGATCCGTCCGCCTTGGTCAGTACGACCTGGGGCAGGGAGCCGACATAGATCTCCACGGTCGAGCCCGCGTTGAAGCTCAATCCAAGGCCGCCGCCGAAAGTGCCGGATATGTTGACGGCGATAAAGGCGGCGAAGCCGTCCCGATCGACCCGGAGAGTGCCGTCGATATCGAATTCTCCAAGACCCGGCAATTTCATTTTTGCAAGGGCTCGGATCTCGATGCTGGCGGGATTCCTCCTGAAAACGAATTCGAACCGGCCCTCCACGTCAATCACAGAGCCGATCTTCAGTACGCCTGAAAGAACGAACCTGAAGCCGGAATGAATCGTGACCTTCCCCAGCACGAAGAGACCCGTAATCGGATCGGTCGCCAGGATGTCCGGGTAGGGACCACCGTAGCCCGGGGTGGCCTCCGCGTTCGTCTGGAAGGTCGTGATGGTCTTGTCGGTGGAGAACGAGTTCACTTCCAGCAGGAATTGTCCGCTGAGCGTGACACCTGGAATTACGCCGCCCGAAGAGATGGCCAGTTGCACCCGGCCAATGATGCCGGGCCCCTGATTGCCACCGAAGTTTGTGTAGAACAGCAGATCCATGCTGCCCGACAACGAACCCAGGAAATCGATTTTCATACTGACGGCGCCGGCAATGCGGACGAACAAACCGTCGGCGCCGCTGCTGGCGGTGAAGGAAATGAAGCCCGTCAGCGTGACAGAGTCGAAGAGCGTGATGCTTCCCTGAACGGTCGCTGCGACATAGATGGCAGGCGGACCGGTAGTCCTGGTGCCGTCGAGGTTCGGCGCCTGCGCGTAGACAGTGACTTGCGTCGGAGCGCCTTCGGGCAATAAGGCGAGGAAGCTGTCCGGAATCTCGAAGACCTGCTCACGGCGCGTCGTGTTGAGCATGACGATGACCTTGCCATGCAGCTCGAAGACGCCCTCGAGCGTCGACGTCTGGTTGCCGCCTTCCGGATCCGTCGATCCAAGGGCCAGCTCGACATCCAGCATCATGGCAATACCGGTATTTCCGGGACTGCCGGAGCGGCCATCGATAATCAACAGACCGACGGCCTTGCCGTTGATACCCAGGACCGGAATCTCGATCTCCGCCTGGATGAACAGTTCGAAGCGAGTGGGCGTGATCCGCAGGAAGAATCCGCCGAACATGCGGAACCAGTCGGGAGCATGTTCATCGGGCGTTCCGTTTTCCTTGATCTTGAGCGATCCGACGATCTCAATCGAGAACGCCTGGGCAGGCAGCACGAAGGTCTGCGCTTCGGTGCGGAGGTTCAGCTTGCCGTCCGAGGAATCGAAATCGAGGAAGTACACCGGCCCGAACTTGTGAGAGTCCTGCTGGTTTCGAGTGATGATCTTCCACTTCTTGCCCAGGATGACTGTCTGGACCTTGGCCCCGGTGACGTAAATGTTCTGAATTCCCGGCGTATCCGGATCGATGTCGACGTTGCTCAGATCCCAGTCCGGGATCGGCACTTCACCGAGCACTGAAGGAGACAACGACGAAATGTTGAGAGTGAGGTTCTCCGCGACGATGTCTCCGGGAATGCCCTCAAGACTGATCTTCTCCGTCTTGGGCGTCGGCGTCGTGTTGATCTGCAACAGCGCGCTGCCTTCGGCGAAAATGCCGTAGTTCTTCAGGAAGTCCAGATTCGCCTGGATCTTGGCAACACCCCAGAACTCGGGATTGCCGGAGACGGTGTCGCCGGTCTGCAGAATGAAGCGGGCTGCAGCGGAGCCGATGTTGCCCAGCTTTATGATCTTGATGGTGCCCTGAGCATTGAGGCTGATGCGCTTGACCGTGCCGCCACCCGGAAGAATGTAGTCGCCGACTTCCAGGATGGCGCCACCGCGGATATCGAAGATAGGTTCGTCGGTGAAGCCAAGACCCTGCAGCTTGATGCCGCCGGAAACCTCAATGTAGAAGATCTTGCCGGTTGCATGGCCACCCTGACTGCCGTCTTCCTTGAGCTGCGCGATGACCTGGAATGCTTCTTCGGAATTCTCGCCCGGGTTCCCATCGACGTCGGCCCAGTTCGCGCCGTTGAACGAAACTGCGACGGAGCCTTCGACAAAGCCGCGGCTGAAGTAATACCGGTAAATGGTTTCATCGGCTTCATCGATCTGGCCGTCGCCGTCGTTATCGATGTCATCGGTATTGCTCGCAAGCCGCGTCGGCGTTCCGGCAGCATGGGCTGTTCCCAGACCGTCACCGGAAACCGTAATCTCGTTGCCGTCGATGTTGGTCAACTCTGCGCCGCCGGCGCTGAAGAAGCGGACGTCGATCCACGTGTTGCTGGTAACGCCCGAAAGAGTCGCCGAACCCGCAGTGTTGGGAGTCGCTTCGCTCGCCGCGTTCAGATAGTTGAAGCTGTCCGCGATATAGGTGATACCAACATTACCGGTCGTGAACGTTCCTGTGTACCAGTAACGGAACGTGTATGTGTTGCCGAACGGACCGATACGCACGGGCGCCTGGCTGTTATCCAGTTCGATCGTTCCGGTTCCGGATTGGACGGAGACCGTGAATTCCGGATCAAGATCGGTCACCGATTCCACATCGATGCCCGTTGCGCCTTGTGCCAGGTCAAACGTCACATCCAGGTAGCCACGATCATTCAGCAGATCTGCATCCACGCTCGAGCCCAGCGGTGGGTTGGCGAGTTCCGCGCGGAGCATCTGAATAAGGAAGGATTCCCGATTCGCGCCGGTCTTCGCCAGACTCCCCACTCCGGTCGTGCTATCGATAACGCCGGGCGTGTCCGCCGGCGCGGAGTACACGACATTCTCGGCGAACTCGACCGTCACGAGTCCCGCTGTGAACTCACCGCTCAGGAAGTACCGGAACGTATTGCTGTTGGTCAGCCGCAACGGAGCATAGGTGGCGGAGATCGTGACGCCTTCGCCGGCACCGCCAAGCGTGAACTCGGCCTGGGAGTCCAGGATCGAATCGACGTCGAGCACAGATCCCGCAACGGGCTGGAACTTGATGTCGAGGTAACCCACGTTAGCGGTTGCCGGGTTGGCAACGGTCAGGCTATCGGTGGACGTATTGTGCGTTCCATCTGTGAAGTCGATGGAAGAAGCGATGAGGGTGATGGTGACCGTGCCGCTGGTGTAAGTGCCCAGCGTGAAGTACCGGAAGAGGTAGGTATTGCCGGACTGGCTCAGCAGAACCGGGGCCTGGCTTGGATCGAGAGCGAAGCCGGCTGCCGGATTGATGTTGAACTCGCTGTCGAGGTCATAGATCGAATCGAGGTTCGGAACTTTGCCCGCCGGGAAGCCAAACGTGACATCGATGAAGCCTCGTTTGTTCAACGAAGCGATACCGATCGTCCCGCCGACTTGCGGGCCTGTGATCGTGGCCTCCGTTCCGACGACCTTGAAGGTTTGGATGATTTCCCGGCTGGAGGCCTTGTTGTCCACTAAGCTTCCTTCAGTGATCGTCACTTCGACTTTGCCATCGCCGTTGACTCGGAAGTTTGCCCGATCGATGTAGTAGCGATAGACGTTGTTCCCCAGATCTGTCGGCGCGACGGCGCCGGAGAGAGCTCCGGGGTTGATGACGCCACTACCGGTCATCGTGATATCGGCGGGCGCAGGGACCGTCGTGATATGGACGTCCAGCGCATCGGTCAGATCAGTGTCCGTAGACGGCGCGAACGCAATGTCGATAAAGCTGCGGCTGAGCGACGCCAGCGTCGAGGCGTCCACGGCGTTTGTGACGATGCTTCCATCGACATCGTTGGTGAAAGACCAGCTCTGGTTTGCGAAGTTGAGCGTGACGCTCTGACTTCCATCGGCCGCGAAGTTGCCGCTGACGCGATACCGATAGGAGTTGGTCTCGCCGATTCTCTGGGGCGCGACGTCCGCTACCAGAGCGATCGTCCCGGTCCCGTTCTTCGCGGCGTTCTGGCCCGTATACGTGAGCGTGAATTCGGCGCCCGGATCTGTAGCCGAATTCGGATCGTCCAGATCTGTAATCGAACCCGGATCGATTCGGAAGCCCGTGGGAACGTTGTCAAACGTGACTGTAATGTACTGGGAGTTGTTCAGGGTCACAGTAGTCACGGTCGGCACCGGGTGGACGGTTTTTGTGAAGGACAGACTTCCCGGAATGAACTCGAGGTTCACGATGTCCAGTGCGGTCGCATCCGCAGCAAATGTTCCGGAGACCCAATATCGGAAGGTGGTATCGCTGCCGGCCTGGTTAATGAAAACGGGCGCGCGCCCATCGTCGAGTTTGATCGAGCCGAGGCCCGGGCCGCTCAGTCTGAACTCGGGCGACAGGTCGGTGACCGACGCCTGATCGAGCGTGTATCCCGAGACGTTCGCTCTGAACGTGACATCGATATAGCCGCGGTTCCTCAGTGTTCCGATATCGATCTGGCCACCGTCTCCGGGAGAAAGGAGCCGCGCGGTAGGTCCATCAACATAGAACTTTCGTGGATGAGTATCGGCAGGGGAGCGATTGTTGGCGGCGTCCCGCCATCCCGTCTCACCACTGTAGTCAAGGAACTCGATTTCGATGTTGGCAGGGGCGAACGGTGCGGACAGCGTGTATCGGAACTTCGTGATGCCCTCTCGAGCGAGCAGAAGATAAAGATCCTCCTGCTCGTCCGGAGTCCCGTCTCCATCGAAGTCGCGATCGGAGTCATCAATGGTTTTGTCGTGGTTCCAGTCTGTACCAGCAAGAGTCACTTCTACGTCTGAAGAGAACCCGTCTTCGTCGACCACGGTTGCGACGGGTTTCGGAGCGCCACTGACGGCAATTGCGGTCCGCGTGCTGTTAGCGACGGTGAATGCGTTGAACTCCGCGCCTGCGTCGAGTATCGAAGCGTAGTCCAGAGCAATACCGGGTGTCGCCTTATAGACGACATCAATGGAAGGCCCGGCCGCCAGCGCGTTGGCAACGTTGACGTCCACGTAGGGTTTGTTGGAGCTGAATGGGCCCACGACTTCCGAGTGCGGCACGACGACTTCGAAGGAGAAGTCCGCCGCCACACTGGACGAGCCGGAGGAGTCCTGCCACACGCCGGTGTGGAACGAGTAGACTCCCGCGGTCAGGTTCCCACTGAAGAACAGCCGGATGCTTCCGGATCCCAGCGAGATCCAGGGCTTCCGATTAGCTGCGGGTGCGGCTGTTACCAATTGGATTTGCGTGTTCGGTTCCTGTTCTTCAACACGGAACAGCGCGACACCGCTCGCAGCGAAGTTCGCGAGTGCAGCGTCATTGATTTCTCCGCCTGAGGAAGAGATGAGCCGCACGTCGATGTAGGGCATCAGCAGGGCAGGAATTGCGGTGACCTTTGCTTCCGTTTCGCCCTTCCAGACGTTGTCCGCATCCTGATACGCGCCCTTGTCATAGAAAGTCTCTTCACCGTTGGCTGCCGTGTACGACCATGTTTCCTTGAGCCAGATGATGTTGACGGTCGTCGTCGCCGGATCCCCGTTCACCCAGTACCAGAACTTTCCGTCGACAAGTGTGGGGGCCTGCGAGTTGTCCAGCGTGAGGACGTCGTTCTCGATCTTGAATTCCGGCGAGATATCCGTCACGGAAGCGACGTTCAACGTGCTGCCGGGCATCGTCGGAATATCGACAACGAGGTAACCACGCCCGTTGATCGATCCGGCTCCAATCACTCCTCCTGCGTTTGGACCCGCCAGGCGCGTGTACGGTTTTCCGGTCTTCGGATCGATCACTTTCAGCGTCACTTCTTGTCCGGTGGTCGGGTCCTTGAAGCCCATCTTGAACCGGCCGTCGATGGTCAGCAGCTGCACTTGATCCGGAATATCCGCCAGGAACAGGACCGTTGCCTCGCCTGACGCGATCTTCGACAGGTCCGCGTAGAGCCGGGCGCTGATGCTCAGGTTGTCGGCCGCAAAATTCAGTTTGCCGATGACGAGGAATTTTCCGTCCGTACTGAACCGTATGACGACTTCGCCGTTAAACACCAGTTTCGACGTGAAGTTCGTGTAGATCTTCGCGCCCCCCGTAATCAGCATGGGCGACGTGAATGCCGCGGAGAATCCGTTCTTGGACGGGTCCGCCTGGATGGCCTGATACTGGTTTACGACCTGCTGCTTCACGGACGCAAGCCACTGGTCTGCCGTCTGTGCGGTTGGAAGCTGGAAGTCGGGCCCCCGCAGCTCTTCGGGCTTATCGATCGAAGGCAGCGTTTTGAAGAATTCCACGCCTGCCGAGAAATCGTTGATGGTCAGGCCAAACTGCGGAACGATGATGATGCCCGTTGGTATCGACACCCCTATGAAGACGCCAAGCGGCCCAAGCTCGGAAATCGCAAAGCGAATATTGAAGCCGCCAATACCCGAGAAGGAGAATCCGCCCTGCACGCCGATGAAGAAGACGCGATCCTTCACCGGAGTCGTCGTGTCGAAGTTGTCGATCATGGCGCCGGTGTTGTCGAGCTTGATGATGCCGCCGATGAGCGAGGCCTCGAGCTTGCCTCCGAAGAGGCTGCCCTTGACCGACACGCCGATTGAAGCGATGTCAATGATCGGGAATTGGCCCTTGAGCAGTTTGCCGATATCGATCTTGATGCCATCGATAGCGCCGGAGAAGGACAGGCCTCCAACACCCTGAATGCCGGTAACAGCGGCGGAGAGCGTCAGTACGAAATCGCCGGGATCGTTCTCGATATCGGGCCAGGTGATGCCGATCTCAGTAATCTTGATCGGGAGCCACGTCGGCCATTTGAAGCTGTCGCCTGTGGCGCCGCCGATGCTGAGGAAAACGCCAAAGCCGGGCTTCGTAACAAACGTGCCGTTGCCCAGGAACGCGAAGTTCCTGCCCTCGCCGCCGATCACCAGGGATCCGATCGTCACTTCGGCGGCAATCGACTTGAAGCTGACCATTTCCTCAGTCGCAGCGGCTCCGGTGTTGATATCGAGGTCCACGGCGGAAAGGGTGAGGAAAGAGCCAAGTGTGATCCGTATCGTGTCGACCCGGAAGATCAGGCCCTTGATTTTGCCGTTGGAAAACTCCAGGCCCACCCGAATCGCTTCCGTATCGGATGCTGCCTCTCCGGAAGTGCGGTCCGTGATCGTTGCAGAGACGGGCTTGCCAGGCAGGAACGTAGCGCCGCCCGAAGCGACGAAAATTGTTCCGCTGAAATTCACACTCTGGCCGAATGTGACTTTGAAATTCGTGACGCCGACCCGCAGGTCGTCGAATTCCAGAATGCCGGAGATGCCGATCTTGCCCGATCCGCCGCCCGTCTGCGTCAGGGTCGACCCGGTTCCGCCGCCTGGCTTGTAGATGAGCACCGCCTCGCCGATATCGAATCCGTCCGGATACACCACAAGGCCGGGGGCTCCGCCGATCGACCCGATCGTCCCCGTCACACCAAATGCGGGGAAGGTTATGGATGCGCTTTCGACCACCAGAATCCGTTGCCGGTCACCAGCCGCCGGCGGCTGGTAGTTCGGATCCCAATTGAATTCGATGCCGCTCGCGGTAATCTTCAGCGCGTTGGGAACTTCGAAATTCAATCCGTCAATCTTCAGGCTGAACTTGCCGGGAACGCTGAAGGCTTGAAGGAGATTGCCGTTGGTGGTGATGGCTGTCACGGCCTGGAGAACATCAACGCTGATGCTGAAAGTTCCCGTGATGCCGGTCAGCTGTGCCGTGACACCGCTGCTGGTTTGAGCCGACGCTCCCTGATCACCGCCGAATTTGAGAGTCGCAGTGTCCACGCCGATTGCAATACTGAGGGTCAGCTTGCCGTCCTTGAACTGGCTGCCGGCAAGACTGATCGACGGCCCCTGGAGGGATAGCGGACCGAGCGACATCGGATTCGAACCTGAGGCCGAATCCTGCGCCGTGCTCGAGATCGTGAAGGTTTCAGTACTTCCTGTGCCGGCTACCGCTCCGGCGCCTGTGCCGGTCTGCCAGCTTCCGGCGACAAACTGAACCGTGACGTCTCCCGCGACGAACAGGTTCTTCGCATCGACACCGGTCTTCGGCGCAAGCGTGTAGCGGTAGGTATCGCCTGAGACACTGACGACCGTTGCGACGACAGTTCCATCCCCGTTCTTCGCGAGGTTGTTGGCGCCCGCGCCAGTGATCTTCAACTCATTGCCGTTGACACTGGCGGTGTCGAGAGCAGCGCCGCCGGGACTGACGAAGGTGACATCGATATAGCCCTTCGCGTTGAGAGTCGAGAGGCTGACGGTGGCGCCGTTGGCAGGGCTGCTAAGAATCGCGTAAGGACCTGCTACCGGTGTGCCCGACGCAGGGTTGTACAGCGTGAAGCGTTCGACTTCGGCTGCGCCGCCCTTTCCTGCGGTATCCGACCATGCGCCATCGACAAAGGTCACCGTGACGGTTACTTTGCCGGCGGTATTGAGACCATTCCGGAAGTCCTGCGACATCGTCACGGGATACAGGAACGTCCTGTCGTTGTTCGCATCCGCGGACTTTGTGACGGCGGCGTTGTTCACCGTGAGACCGTCCAGACTGTTTCCGTCCGGCTTCGTGACGGCGACATTGAACTCGCCGGCAGCATCCAGAATCGACGCCTCGTTCATGCCCACACGGTTCGGATCGTTGAACGTGACGGCAAGGTACGTCAGATTATCGATGCTGACGATTGCCGACGACACGGGATTGGCCAGGTCGGCGGTCGGCGATCTCAGGCTTGTGGCGGCGGCAGCAATCGTGGCGCTCTGGCCAAAAATCGAGTACCCGCTGACGCGAATATCTTCGAGATTGAATCCATCCGGCCCGCCGAAATGAAATAGCGCCGGACCGCTCAGCCCAAAGATCTCCTGAAGGTGACCGCTGCCGTCCGGGATCTTGATTTTCACCGACGCCACCGGCAGATCCACGTTCACCTGTCCCGAGGCGGACCTCGTAAAGATCACCGCGCCTGCAACGGTGAAAATTCCTCCGGCGCTTATCGTGATGAACTTTGCGGGATCGGGCTGGCCTTGTTCGTTGAACCCGGCGGCGAATTCTTCGACCTTGGATGCAGAATCGAACTTCACGCGAATGGCCGGTTGCTCACCGGTTTCGTCGGTGATCCCATTACCGTTGTTGTCCCGGCCGTCATGATCCGCGGCAACAGTGGCAAGTGGATCTTCGGGCAGGAGGATCGACTTGTCGATCGCTTGTCCGGAATTGTTGAGCTTGACCGTGATGGAGCCGCTGATCGTCAGGCCATCAAGTCCAATCAGGCTGGCTTCGCCGTACGCAAATACCGCGTATCGTGAAGGTCCGTTCGGCGTCGACGCCCACTTCACCAGGCCCAGTGTGCCGTTTGTCACCAGCAGGCCTATGGCGCCAGCTCGAATGTTGCCATCGTGGTCGCGAAGTGTGCCTCCTCCCGGTATCGATCCCAGGAAGATCTCGACGTTGCGCGCACCGTACAGCGTCATCTCTCCGTCGGTCTGAACGGTGAAATCACCCGAGAGCTCGAAGAACGGGGGAATCGAGATACTGGCATTCAGAATCGCGAATCGGACGACATTGCCTTCTGTTGCCGAGAACTGGATGTGAATGTTCTGCGTGCCGGCGGAAATTGTCTGATCGACCGCACCGCCCGTCGTGTTGATCTCAAGCAGAATATCTCCACCGACAGCCGGGAGACCGGGATCGCCGGCAGCAACGCTCACACGCATCACGCCGGCGATGCCGCCGGGCGTGAATACGAATCCGCCCTGGCCATTGGACAGGTTGACTCCGAGGACATTGACCTGCACATCGGCGGCAGCAATCCGGATCGCTTTGGACGAATCCATCAGCGTGATCTGCTCGAACGTGAACGTTCCGTGCAGTGTGAACGGAGCGGAAATGCTGCTGTCTGCAAAAGTGACGGCGATATCCAGCGTTCCGCTGAGCCTGAAGAACGGCCCTTTTGCTACCGTTACGGTCTCCGTGTGCCCGGCGCTGTCCACGACGAATTCTTCGCTGAATGCCGTGTTGGTCGTGTTGATCTCAATCGCAATGTCGCCGTGAATCGCAAGCCCCGCACCGCCGCCATTGATGTTGACGTTGTAGGACGGCAGGCGAATGCTGGCTGCCATACCCTGGTTGGTCACGATGATGAATCCGTTAAGACCGGTGAACTGAAGGACGGGAACCGGACCACCGAGAGAGAAGATGAGGTTCGTCAGCGCGATCTTGATGAGTTGCGATCCGTTCGGTCGGAACGACTGTTCGAAGGAAATAAAACTCGCGAGAGAAACTTCAGGGATGTTGTCCGCATTGAAGTCGAGACCAAGCGTTAACTGGCCGGATGCGGAAATGACGCGGGAATCGAGCGTGATCGCTACAGGAGGCTGGCCCTGACCGGTTCCTACAGAATATCCGGTGCCGGGGAAACTGGCGGAGAAGTTGATGACCGGTGGTGGCGGACCATGTGCGGGGGGCCCTGTGGCCGACACGCTGGATCCGTTGACCTGCACATTGATCGAACTTCCCTCGAGAACGACGCCGGGGACGCCGACCAATCGGATGACGGAGGCGCTGGCACTGGCGCTGGCGCTCAGGGCGTAGTAACTGGATTGATCGGCGCTGGAGACCGGTTTGAACAGAGCGAGGCCGAAGTCGAGATCGTTGATCTGGATCCCAATGGCTCCATTGGACGCCGGGTCGTCCGAATCCACGTTGAAAGCGCCGTCGTGATTGCTGTCCGGATCCCCGATGCCGACGAACGCGTTCACGTCATTCGCACCCACGGTAAGAGCGGTGACCATCTTCGTCGTGCCGTCGCTCAGCGTGACCGGGACGGGATCTCCGCCCTTCTTGAATTCGAAACTGCCGCTGACGAATACGAAGTTGTCGATGATCAGCGTGACGTTGCCGAACGCCCGGATCAGAGAGGATCTGAAGTTGAGCACTACTGAGGGAGCCGATTGGTTGCCGTCGCCATCGGGATCAGGACCTGTCGGAACAACCAGCCCCGCGCCGAAGCTTCCCAGCGGTCCCTGGAAGTCAACGGCCGGTCCCGCGTTGGCACCATTCACTTCGACCTGAAGAGATTCGGCGCGAATCGTAATGCCGTCTATGCCTACGATTTCCACATCGCCGCCGGCCTTGATCGCATAGTAACTCGACGTGTCGGCGGCACTGGTGGGTTTGAGCAGAGCCAGGCCGAAGTCCGCGTTGCGAAGTACGAAGCCCATCGCGCCATCCGCAGCCGGCGCATCGATATCATTAATGAGGCCGTCGCCGTTCGAATCCACAAAGTACGGTCCGCCGACACCGACAAACGCGTTGACGCCGCTTGCTCCGATGGTCAGCACATTCACTTGTTTGGTGGTGGTCGTGCCCTCCAGTTGAACCGTCTGCGCTGCACCGCCCTGGCTGAATGTAAAGTTCCCGCTGACATGGACAAACTGAGATATCGAAAGTGTGACGTAGCCGTTGGCGCTGAGAAGTTCCTGGCTGAAGTCCACAACCATGGAATCGCCGGCGCCCGGACCCGTGGCGACCTTCAAGCCCTGTGCGCTTCCATAAGCATCCGGACTTGCAAGTGCGCTGGCTGCGAAATCGATCGGAGAAGCGGTCGCAGCGCCATCCTTACCCTGATTGACGGAAAGATTCACGCGTCCGGAGAGAGACACGCCCGTGATGCCGACGAGCGTCGCGCCACCGCTTGCCTTCAGGGCAAGATACGTGGACGTGGACGCCGGTGCGCCCGACTCCGCGAGAGGTTTCATCAGAACGAGCGCGAGATCATCTACGGAGAGCGAGACGCCGAGCCCGTGTAGCTGCAGCACGCTGATGTCATCAATCTCGCCGTTGTCATCGCTGTCCGGGTCGCCCACTCCGACAAATGCCCGAAGGTCGGTGGCGCCCAATGTCAGCACAGACATCCTCTTTGATGTCGAAGAGCCTGACGTCTTTGCAAAGAGTTCCTGACGGGAAAACGCAATGCTTCCGCTGAGGAAGATAAAGTTTTGGATCGCAATCATCAGGCTGCCGACAACCTTGAGCTGGACCGTCTTGTCCATGCGGTCGAGTTCGGTGGTGCTGATATTCGGGTTGGTGGCTCCCAATCCGGCCCAGTCGATCCTGCTCCCGTCTGCCGCAGCGATGTTGAACAGGACGTCGAGATTCTTGATGTTGAAAGCGAAGTCTGTCGGCAGGCCGGTAAATCCGAGCGAGGCCACGTGCGCAGCAAGACCGGCCCACTTTCGCGGGGCCGGCAGTGTCGCCGGACTCTCGCCCACAAGCGCGAGATCGAGGCTCGCGCCGGTGGTGAAGAACCCAACCGCTTTGTTGGTCGTCAGGTCCAGACTCTGGACAATCTGCGTTGTGGGATCGCGCTGGAAGGCTCCATCCATGCCCACGAAGACGTGAACGCCAGTGAGATGCACCACCAGAACCGATGCGCCGGTCAGATTGATGCCGTGGCCATCGTTGACGGCGACGCCGCTCTGGCTGGTGATGTCGAACACGCCGGCCGCCAGAATGAAGTTGCCGATGTTGATGTCCGCGTTTCCGGACACCTTGAACTCCAGCGTGGAAAGCAACCCCTCGAGGCCGTTAATGTCCGGTCTGTTCCGCGAAAGGTAATCCCAATCCAGCCGCAACGGGGTTCCGCTCGAATCGGCAACGTTCAGCAGGAGGTCCAGAGAGCGAACGTTGAGTTCGAAGTCGACCGGAAGCCCGTGAACGCTCATGGCGCCGATGTGAGCCGTCAGACCGATCCAGCGGCGCAACGCTCCGGTGGATTCGCTCACGATGGCGACGTTCAGGTTCGCATTGTCGACGCTGAAGCCTGCGGCGCCGGTTGTGTCCACACCGGTGACGTTGTTGTCCGCGTCGCGGGTGAACTTTCCGTTCGTACCGGCAAACAGATGCACGTTGGACAGGCCGATCGTTTGCAGCGTAACGCCGTTCAACACCGGCAGCGCACCGAGGTTTCCATCGTCGATCGTTTGATCGAGCTTTTGAGCAAATTCGAAATCGCCGGCCGCGAGAACGAACCCCTTGATATCGAGAGTCAACGCGCCGCCGATTCGGAGACCGGGGTTCGTAAGGTCGATGGTTTTCCCACCAACGACAATCGGATCGGCATCGAACGTCGAGTCACCGGCCTGCAGGTCGATAGAGTTTGTCCAATTCAAGGCCGTGGGCGATGGCGGATCCGTGCCGCTGGAGGTGTTGGAGGCAAATTCGAGCCGCGTCGCCTCCGCGATGACGTCAATGGGTAATCCTCCCAGACTGAGGCCGCTTACGATGCCGAACAAGGCCGTATAGGTCCGGTTGAAGCCAGCGGGACTCTTCGCAGGATCGGCGTTCGGTGTGACTGTGGCGTAAATCAACTGGCCGGTGTTGACAGAGAAGCCAACACCGTTGGCGCCAATGAACAGCCCCTTCTTAGGGCCTCCTGATCCGTCAGGATCGGTGAGTTCGAGATCGAGTGTCAGCAGTTGCGCGTCGTCCAGCTTGATATCCGGTGTCCCGCCGTCGTAGTCCACGTCGACGGGTCGAACGGTCATGTCAAATGACGCATTGGCCTCCAGTACATCGAACGCCTTCAGATTGAGAGTTCCGGCAACGCGCGTGAAGTCTCCGGTGAAGTTCACCGTGGTTTCGTCGGGTGTCCCATTAAAGAAAATCAGATCGTCCGCAAAGTGGTCGTCGTGATCGAGGTCCAGCGCCTTCGTCCAATCAAGCGGAGCGGGCGCGACAGCCGGCGAAGAGAGCGGCACAACACCGAAGGCGCGGTTGACTTCGACTGCCATGTTCGAAGCGCCGACGGTTAGACCGGCAGGCAATCCCAACATGCTCGCGCTTCCGAGGTCCCCAATCACAGCCAGGTAGCTGCGGCTGTCTCCAGCGATCTTTTCGGGATTCGCGCGGACGTTTGCAATGGCGAGATTGCCGCCGGTGATTGCAAAACCAATGCTTCCGGGTTGGGCCGTTCCGCCGGTCGCCCCATTGACTCCAACGAAGACATTTGCGTTGTCGATACCGATGGTCAAAAGGCTGGCCTGGTCGAGATCTCCCTCATTGGGCTCAAACTGTCCGTCAGCATCGACATCCACCAGGATCTGGTCGGGGTAATAACCGACCGCGACACCGTCCGCAGAAGCCGTTACAAAACTCAGCAGCGCGAACTGGACGTGGTCGGCGGTGAATAAATAGGAATTGTTCGTGAAGTTATAGGTTGCCGTCAGTGCCCAGAGGTCCAAGTCGGTCCCATCCGAGATGCTCGCGGTGAATGGGAAGCCGGGCAAGAAGCTGGCCGACCTCGCCGCAAATCCGAAGGAACCCTGCAGCGGCGAGCCCCGGGTGTAATTGAGGTTCTGAATAATCAGGGATGGGGTGGTGAAGCTCAGTACGTTGGGAATCGAGAAATCCGCGATCGAGACGCTGGCATCAGCGAGTGAGAAGCCGTTACCGCGAATGCGAAGATTGGTTAGGTTGGCTGTCAAGTTGTTGAAGGGAATAATCGTGGCGGAGAGCGTGTTAATGACAACAATCTCCTGTGTCGGCGGCGCCTGAGCGTCGAAATGGATGGCTACGCCCGACGAATGGGCCGTCAGGAGTTTATCGACATTCAGATCGAATTGATCTGTGGTGAGAGTAAACGCCTTGGTTTCAAAATCGAAAGTGCCGGCAATGGCGACTTCGTCTAAATCCGTCCCGTCCGAGACGACTGCAGACACGATTTCACCCACCGTAAGGGAGGCATGATCCGCGCTGATTCCTAGCTGGTGCCCGTTATTTTGGAAAGTGAGGATGGAGTGGGTAATATCCAGAATATCACCCACGACCCAGGAACCCATCTCGATCGTGCCGGAGGCAATAACATCTGGAGCGATGGTGTCAAAGAGGTCCGGGTCATGAATGTTGACTAAGGCGTCAACCGTGAGCTCGTTCTCTGGGACGCTCATGGACAACGGCAAATCTACGAACAGCTCACCGGTGACAGGGGTGTTCAGCGTAAAGTCGCCGTTCGCCAAATCCGCGAATGTGATGTGGCCATCACCCGGAGTGGAGTCAACGAGCGATACAGGCAGATCAACGGCCAGAGTCAGAGAGCCATCCTCGACCTGAATAGCCCCCAAGTTCAACGCTCCTAAATCCACCGCAAACGAGACACCTGAAAGATGGACATCCGCAGTGAAATCGAATTGGTTCAGGATCAAGAAGCCGTTGCTGGATTGAAGCGGGGATCCCTCGGGATCGGCGAGAAATGCGCGGAGATCAATTCCAAGTGTGAGGTCTGCTTGCAGGCCGACCTGGATGCCGAGATCAAATGGGAAGGAAGTGCCCAATCCCAGGAGAGAGCCGATCTGGGAAAGGTCTAATTGGTAAGGCGAGGTCTTGTCCATCGCGAATGTGATATTGAAAATAATTTGGCTGGTCGTATCGTCAAAGCCGCCGTTGATTGCGAAACGCCAGCCTGATCCCTCAGTCGCGGCGGCGACGCCCCAGAGATTTCGGAGATACTCCTCAAGCGCTTGGCCGAGACCGAAATAGGTGGGATCTTCGCCCAGGCCGTTTATGTAGGCGTAGTAGTTGGTGATAGCCTGACCGAAATTCAGGAAGTCCCCGATATTTGGACCCGGGGAAGCGAATGCCAGACCGTTTATCGTTGTTGGATTAGAACCGCTGATCCCGGCAATCTGCTCAGCATCGGCCGCGCCGGTGATCGCCTCATCCAAGGACGCCGTTGTTAATTGAAGGAACTTCGCCGCCGCGGCGGCAGGAATCTTGATCGTACCGGGTTTCAGGGTGACGTGGTAGAAACTGGTCGCCAGGCTATTATCGTCCACGGCCACCGTGGCGTTGCGGCCAATGCGTGCATTGAAAGCTTGTGCGATGTCGTTATTGTTGATTCGGATCTCAGCTAACGAGCCACGGCGAGGATCGCGGGCATTTTGAAAGATCGCTAAGAGCTCGGCAAGAACGGCTTGTTCCGAAGCGTTCAGGGTCCCATCTTCAATCATGTCAGTGGGAGTCCCGATGGCAACGTCGACGCCCCACCCGGCTTTGTGCCATGCATGGGGGTAAACACTGAAACCGGCCGAGCTAAGACCGTTCAGCGTTTGGACGCCGTCGGCTGAGCGAGTGGCATTCTTGATAGCGTTGATCAAACCGTCGGTTCCATATTCAAAACCAGTGGCCGCCGCTCCCAGGTCGAATGCACCTCCCGCACCGTCGTCCAAGATTTTTGTCCAACGCGGAGCGTTCTGACTATTCAGCCATGCGTGAAGCTGGCCGTTCTTAGCGACGCGTCCCGCGGATGGGCCCGCGTTGGCGGGATCCGGTTCAGGGGTGATTTGCTTTTCGCGAACGGCGGCTTCGAACAGTTTAATGGCCTGAATATTTCGATCCGTTGCCTCGACGGCGCCGCTGGTGTTGTCATCCAGATTCCCGTTGACCGCTGGCATCACGCCGGCCGCCAAAAAGCCCTGGAAATAGCCGAGGTACTTCAGCCTCTGCTGAACGTTGTAAACATCGAGCGTGTTGTTTGTATGGTTCGCGTCGGGCAAGCCCACGCCACTGGTGAGTGGGAAGGTGCTGAAGCCATCTTTGACATTGATTCGGATTTTCCGCGGGGACCCGCCAAAGTACATCCGGAAAGTTCCCGAGGTCGCGCCGGTGATCTGAAGTGTCTGAACCTCCCGGACGCCGGTCATCGGATTGCCTTCGGTCACCGTCGCGACGGTCACGGTCGCACCCGTATTCAGATTGAAATTGTCGGCAAATAGTTGAGCCACGTTCAAACCGGTGTACCGACCTTGGAACGTGATGGTAAAGAGGCCACCCCCGGAATCCACGACAACGATATCGGCTCCGTAGTTCAGCCTGTAATTTCCGGCTGTCGCGCCGGTAATCTGAAGGGTTTGGACTTCATTGACTCCGGGGCCTCCTTGGGTTGTCGTCGCGATCGTGACCGAAGCCCCCGCGTTCAATGTGGAGCTAGCCAAACGGAGCTCATCGACATCCGTACCGGCAAACCGGCCTTGCAATGTGATGGTGAAGAGCCCGCCGCCAGAGTTCACAACGGAAATGTCGCCTGCGAAGAACGTGGCGAGGACAACCAAGGCATCGCGGATGTCGTTCGCCGTCGCGTTGAAAGCGATCCCTGGTGCCGCCGTCCGCTCACCAGGATTGAAAGCGGCCAAACCTTCCAAGGCCAGCCGAATACTGTCTGCGGTGGGATTAAAACTGAGGGTATTGGTTCGCTCGCCGCCCACGAGAACCGGTATTTCAACGCTTCCAGTGAAACCGTCCCCAGCGAAACCGCTCAGGGACGGGACAAAATAGAATTGACCGTTATCCCAGAAGCTTGTCCCGGTCACCATCTTATCGGAGTAGACAACGTTTCCTTTGTCGGTAATCTCAGCCACTTCACCCGGCTCACCGACCAGAGGAACAAATCCGGCTTCACCGGTCGCTTTTTTCACGTCCACAAGAATCACATCGCCCGTTTGCCCCGTGATTTCATAGACCCCTTCGCGCTTCGGGATCTTTAAGCTCCAATGCACATGATTGGCATGCCCTTTTGCTTCAAATAGCGAGGTGCCCCGAGCTTGTGCAAGCAGGGTTACGTCTACGCGCGCCGCGGGATCGTTGTTAATCAACTGGGTTGCATAATCCAAACTCAAGATCGCCTTCATGGTGGCGACGTTTTCCGACCGGCTGTACTTCAAATTTCTTCCGACAAATTGGTCGAAGCCTTCATCAAAATTGTTGACGGCCGTCCCGAAATTACTGATCAGAGTACGCACACTCGCATTTTCGGAATTGTAAATACGAGTCAAGGATTTCTCGATTTCGAAGGGATTGGACGTGTTGATGACAACGGCGACGGGTCCACCCGTTGGAGCAAAAGTGGCCGTGTTGGCCAAGATATTGGTCAGGGCGATGGAGGAGGTAATAGCGCCCGTCGCACTATTCACATGAATGTCGTACCATTGCGTGCCCACGTCAATATGCGGCAGGCCCACATCGACGGCGAGGCCCCGGCTATGTTCTCCTGTTGTGTGCACGGCATGCAAAAGAGATTTAGATTGGCCGGTTAATCCATTGATCCGTATAGGAATCGTGGTGATGTGGATAACAGCTAGAAGGTCTTGCACGGCCCACCGGGTGGTGTATGATTCAACCTGAGCATGCTCTCCGATTCCATCCGCCGGATTCTGATCAAAGTTTCCACGGACTTCATCTCCAAAAAAGGTCAGATGGCGGGTTCCTGTAAAGCTCACAAATTGAGGATCCGGATCCGCCAGTTCCATCCAAAAGGGAGCGTTCGTCGCGTTCAGCCATAAATGTTCAGATGAATTGGCGGCGATCGCGTCTTTCCGACCATTCCGTAACGCATCACCGAACTGTTCCAGAGCTTGGATGGTTTTATCCGTTGTCCCATCGGCATCGGTCGCAAGTCCGGTGACCGGGATAGTCCCACCCAGGTCCGCCCGGAAGCCCAAAAATTTCAAACGTTGCTGGACGCGCAAAACGTCCACTTCTTTATTTTTCGCGCCCACGCCCACGCCATCGGTCAGCGGCATCCCCGAATATCCCGGATCGATACGGCCCAGAATGGAGATATCAATATTGGTGGAGCCCATCGTGATGCTCATGGTGAGTTTGAAAGCGCCTTGGTACCCGCGATCTTCCAATCGATCGCCGTACTGGACGAGTCGGTTCACGATGTGCGGTGCAAAACTGAATTGTCCATTCGTCGCGAAGGCGGTGTCGTAGAACGTCTCACCCGCAAACGCCAAAATGGAAACGGTATCGTCATTGTCATAAGTCTGGGTGGTCGACGTGCCGAGTGTAAAGACATAGCGGTTCAGAGCGTTGTTGAACTGCCATTGGGTGTATTCGTAATCCTGTGTGGCGGTAATGACGCCTGCCGTTACTTGGTTGATCTTTAGGACACCCGTTCGAGGGGTCCGGGCATCCAGCGGTCCGATGACTTGGATTGTCGCGGCTGGCGAGGTCACCGGGTCCAGATTAAAGGTCAGGCCGAATTGTGTCCCCGGAACGTTGTCACTGGTCATCTTTTTAGTGAATGTGAACAGCCGCGGTAGGCTCAACGTCAGGAATGCGACGGTGTCGTTGGCGTCATAATCAAAGCGAGTCGACCATTTTAAGGTAAAGGTCGTATGCGCGCCGGCCGGGGTATTCTTGACGAACGCGGTATATTCGTAATACTCCGTCCCCTGCGGATTACCCCCCGCGTCGAGTCGTGTCACACGTAGAACTCCCGTTTGGGATGTTGCCGCCGGGATGTTGGTATTGACGGTGAGCCAGTAGGTGCCTTGCGGATGCGTGGTCGCAGGGGCAGTGACAAACACAACACCTGCGTTTCCTCCACCCGCCAGCGTAACGATCTCTACCTCGTCCGTTGCTCCATAGGCAAAATCGGTGCTTTGATTTAACGTGAGGATGCTACCGGCGTAGCTGGCATACCCATAGATCTCCTGACCAATGACGACGCCATCAAGATTCTTACGCGTTACGCGGACTTGGCCGGATGCAGGGGCCGACGTGGGGATCGGGTCATGCAAAGTCAGAGTCGTGATCCCGGTCACTTGTCCACCGCGAGTGACGGTTAAGCGGGGTGGAAGGATTAGGTCAGACAACGACCGGCTGGCGACATCTCCTGTTAAAACAGAAATTGTGAGTGCGTCCTTAAATCCGGCCAACTTTTGCCCGGCGGCATAGCCCAGAGCCTTAGCTTTATAAGGAATGAAGATCCCGCTGAACCCATAAATGATCACCTGACCATTCGACGGTTTGCCGATGATCAACTCATCGAAGCCATCGCCGTTGAGGTCCGAGACGGCGAAAGCACCGTTGGCTTCATGCCCGATCGCCTGGCCCAGAATCGGCGCGATCACACCCGCTTCCGTCAAGCTGAAGACCTTTACTTGAAGGGGATCGAGCGGGATGGCTGGAATCGCTTCGACAACGATCAGCTCGTCGGCGTTGTCCGGGACCAGATTCCCAACCGCGAAGTGGGCGCCCGCATGAATGAAATCATAGGTCATGGTTCTCAAATAAGAGAGACCCGTCAAGGTGGCAAATTCATAGATAAAGAGGTTGTCGTCGCCGGCACGGCGATCCACCAGAAAAATCTCCTTCTGCGGGTCACTGTCGGCATTCCCGACGGCCAAACCATCGCCTAGGATAAAATCAAAATTGGTCGGCGCCGCGTTTAACGCGATAGAAGCCATTCGGCCGCCGGGCTGCCATACCGGCACGGCATAAATCTCCAGGAAATCGGAAATGGCATACGCAACGATGAGTTCATCGCCAGGCTTCCCATCCACGTTACCCACAGCCAACTGGTCTCCGGCCGTGAAGTCGATTAGGAGCGTAAAGGACCCGACAAATTGGCCGATCTGGTTGTAAATTTCCGCGTTCCCAATAGCCGCCGGCCCAGGGTTATTTTGGACAACCAAAATTTCATCGACTCCGTCGCCATTGAAGTCCCCGTGCGCCAAAAAGCTGTTGGCCTGGATGTTTCCAGCGAAGGAGCGCAGCACGCTCGCTCCGCTGACGACACTGACTTGGCCTGACGTTGGGTTGCCGATGAGGATTTCAGACGAGGAGCGGGGTGCGAAGGAGAGATAAAGAGCCTTTCGTATGCCGTCTGTGGCTACCGCCAAAGCGAACTCGCCACCGTCCACATCAGCGGAAAATCCGGTGGTTTGAAGAATGAACTTGTCCGTGGCGAAACCGGTAATGTCCCCGGCTCGTAGAACTAACCAGCGGTAAGCCATTCGGTTGTCAAAGTTCTTAAGGAAACCAGAGGTGTTCTGGCTGGTGGAGATAATATATTGATCGGACAGTACGGAAACGATGTCGAACGTAAATTTCGTAGCGTCGCTCGCATTGGTGGCCGTAATGGCCAAAGTCCCGGTCACATCCAGATAATCCCAGCCGGGGTTCGTCCCGGCTTCACCCTTCGTATCGTTGATTTCCCAAGAAAAGGTTTGTCCTCCTGCCCAGGTGGCTGAGGCGACCGTATGGGACGTGGGCCCGCTAATAAATCGCAAATACAGCGAGCGTCCGTTAGGAGAAAGCTCGATGACAAAGTGTCCGTCGCCGGTGGGGTTCTTAAAATTGACCGCACTGATGTTGAAGCCCCTGGGATCAAATCCAATAATCCCTCCCGTTGTCCGGAGGATCTCCCAGGAATAGTTGGAGGTCATGTCGAAATTGGCGGCTTCACCCAGCGTATTATCGGCAAGAGCCAGAGAGCTGATATTGATCGTGTAGCGATCTGTTACGCTGAAATCATGGCCAGCGGGTACCGCCGCTCCGAGCAGGGGATTAGGATCCCGCTCAGACGAGATCATGTTTAAGTTCAATTGACCCGTGATTTCCAGCAGGTCCCAATTGGTTTCGACGGCTCCGGCCGCATTATTGATTTCCCAGATCCGGGACGTTTCGGGAGTGGCGTAGGTGGACCCATCCCAAATTTGCTTGCCAGCCAACGTCGTCTTTTGAGGGCCCCCGACATAGTTCAGATAGATGACTCGCGTATCGGCAGAAATCGTGAATTCGAAATGTCCATTGACGGTCGGGTTAATGACGGAATTCTGAAAGAAATTGGCGCCGGTTGCATTCAGCGGATTGGGGGTGTCAAAATGCAGCGTCAAGGCTGCCGGGTCAAATCCAGTTATCCCGTCTTGAGCTTCAAAGATGCGCCAGGAATAGCTTGTTGCAGATTCGAAATTGGCGAGGACCCCATAAGCGTTTGCTGTTGTGAGCGAGATGATGTTAAAGGCCGCCGGGCTGGCCGCGGTAGCCAAGAAGTTGAGCGATCCGGCTATTTTTAATGCATCCCAGCCGGGGCTAGCTCCGGCTACGCCGGGGCTAGGTCCGAGTCCCCCATAAACATCGTTCATCTCCCAGTTAATGATCGAATTCGCCGTAAGGTACATATCTCCATGGGCATAGGGCTGGGCCGCTGCCGAGGATGGGAAAGAACTCCAATCCGTCAGCTGCGGGTCAAGATTGGCTGACCCCGGTTTAAAAACAAGGTAGAGGGATTGGGCATCTTCGGATAAAACCAGCCCAAACATCCCGCCATTTAGATCAGATGTTTGACCTCCTGCCGCAGCAGTCCGGGTGAAGTTCGATTGAACCAGGACAAAAGCTTCCGGATCATAGCCAAGGATCTGATGGCCCGCGCCGGTGATTTGAACGATCCGCCAGCGGAAATTGCCCGTCAGATTAAAGTGAGCGGCTTCTCCCGCCGCCGCACCATTGAGAGAATGCATATCGATGGTAATCGGGTTGGCCCGGGATCCTGCGATCGTCAAATTGCCTGCGATCGTGATCTTGTCCCAACCGGGATGGGCCCCCTCCCCGCCAGTGATATCGTTGATTTCCCAAATTAGGTTTGTGGCTCCCGCCGGTTCCGGCCAACCTACTGGAGCGCCCCCATTCCAGACCTGGTTTCCGGCTAGAGCGAGGTTGCCCGGGCTCTGGCCAGGAGATAGAGTGCCAGTCACTTGGTAATAAAGGGTACCGGTGCCGGCCACGTGAGTTTCTGGGTCAAGGAATAAAACAGGCACTAATCCGGTTTCCGGGAGGACTGGAACAGCACCTTCGGCAGGGTCGACCGCCTGGATCACGCTCAAGCCCAGAGAACCTTCCGATCCGGCATCCTGGACCGTAAGCGTAAAACCAGCCAATTGGACAGCGGCTGTTTCAAAACCGGAGAAAGAGATAGTAGTTTGAAGAGTCTCAGCCGCCAGGGCTACTTGACCTGATTGGCTGGTAGTCACCCCGTATCTTACGCTGACCGTAATGGTGCTATTCAGGATTAGCCGGTCACCGCCCCCACCCCCTGCATTGAATTGGATTCCCCCCGCCACGCAGAAGGGGTTGGTGAAGTCTACGGTCAGCGAATCATCCCCTTGGTCCGACCCTACCACCAGGACTCGGGTGATTAGGTCCAGTGGACGGGAGAGAAGCAGGGTGTTTGCAGAGTTGTCAAAGAGGTCAAGCAGGAGGGGGTTCGAGGTATCAACGCAGAGGGTCAGATTGCTGCCACCGGGCTGGGCCACGAACTCAAACAGGCTGGGCAGGTCCGCAGGAGCATTTCGCGCGGTGCGCAAGGCTTCGCCAAGATGCTCGAGTGATGCTTCGAGAATCTCGATATCCGACGGCGAGTTTTCGGCGAGCGACGCGTTGAGTTCCGAGTCAAGTGGCGTGAGATCATCGGATTCGAATTCTTCAGGCCATGAAGAGTCTTCACCCGTGTCGTCGATCAAGTTCCAGTCGGTCCCGTCGGAAGAGTCCGAGGTCGGATCGAACAATGAATTCTGGTCGGTGCCAAGAGATTGGTTTTGTGAATTCAGAGACTCCGAGTCCGGAGGTCCGTTGGCGCTTCGCAATGTCTCAACGAGCAGCGACGACATGTCGTCGTGATTCTCTTCAGCGGAGTCCGGTAAGACGATGCCGCCGGCTGCGTCCTCATCGGATGAAGTTGCCGGATTCGATTGCGAACTGTCAGCTGCGGTCTCCGAAGTTTCCGCACTCGTTGCGCCTTCGTCGACCCACGCAATCGAGAAGTCGGTTGTGTAGGTGGTGGCGTCTGAGGTTTCGGTCGCAGGAATCCCACTCTCGTTGTCCAGCGGCAGGACGACCGGTGTGAAGAACACCAGCCCGTTGTCTAGCGCGTTCAGTTCCGCTAGCGATGCAACGTCGCTGCTAAGAAGCACCCGAGGCTCTAAAGGCTCCAGCTGAAATCTGGAATCCTTTGCGGGACTGGCGGGACCGCCGCTTCGGCGTCGGTTCCTCCAGTTCGCCGCTGCGCGACGCAGGATTCCAGTGGCAACAACAATCATTGACACCCTTCAACGAGGTATTTTGAGAAGGCGGCAATCTACATTGGGAAAGAGTTTATGTCAACGCAAGCGGTCATTTCCCCAATCAGTCGATACGCGTTGCGTGGCGTGACGACAACTTGAAGGCCGATGCCCGGAATTTAAGCGCGAAATCGTCCGCATAAATCCGCCGTGCACATCAATTGCGGCGTTCGCTGGCGACCCGTCCTGAACGGAGTGCAGACGAGGGTTCGCGGACAATACGAAACTTTCAGGATGCGATGCGGATTATGAGTTGAAGGGAATGCCGGAGGGGGGACTTGAACCCCCACGGGCCGAAGCCCGGCAGATTTTGAGTCTGCTGCGTATGCCAATTTCGCCACTCCGGCAAGGAGTGCAACTTTCGGAACGTAGCACCATTTAAAGGAGTCGGTCAACGGGACTTCAGCCGACTCCCAAGTCATTGGTCTGACCCTGTCATACTGTGCAGGTGTCGCCAGCCCTCGTCCGTGGATAAAATCCCTCAGCTAGTTTGGAATACCGTCGCTCAAACGAGAACGAAAAGGAGAATAAATGAAGAAGGAAATACTTAAGTCAGTTGGTCGCGGGGCGGGGCTGCTTTGCCTGTTGCTGACGATGTTCAGCGTTACCGCTTTCGCGCAGGATGAAAAGGTCGAGGTTTCCGCCGGTTTCGGTTACACGGCGACCTCGGGCTTTACGGTTGACCCGGTGGTCATCGGGGCCACAAGCATCAACAAAATTGGAGTGGACAGCGGCTTCGTCTATCACATTGAGGGCGACTACCTCTTCGGAGAAAATACGTCGTTCGGTTTCCTGTTCGCCAGTCAGAAGAGCAAGCTTTCATACCGTGGTACCACTATTGGCGTTGGAGGGTCCTCCGGAACAACGCCAATCGTGGATTTGAACATCTACAACTATCAATTCCCGTTCACCTATAACTTTCTGGACAGCGATGCAAAGGTGCGTCCATTCCTGTTTGCCGGTCTCGGCTGGACTCAGTTCAGTCCTGTTTCCGGCACTGTGAATCCTTCGATCGGCAGACCCGGGACTTCGACGCAAGACCTGAACTCCAACAGTCAGTTCTCGATGGCGCTGGGTGGGGGCGTGAAGGTGTTTGTGACACCGAAGTTCGGCTTTAAGGGAACGGCTCGCTGGACTCCGACATACATCACATCGCAGGCCGATGGTTACTGGTGCAATTTCTACTATTGCGCGGTAGTCGGAGATTTGAAGTACGTGAACCAGGGTGAATTCACCGGAGGACTGTTCGTCCGCTTCTAATCGATTTCGACAGTGCGATGAAGCATCCGCACTTCCGGACGGGCGAGACAGTCTTTCTTGTCTGCTCCGGAAGGCGGGTGCTTTCAAGGATGACTGCCGGAGCATCGCCAGCCTGGAATTGACTTTCACCCATCTGTGAACACACTGCGCATCATTACAGTTACCACTGCCGACCGTTTCAAGCAGATTGACGTGGCTGCAACCGTCGTTCAGCAGCTGACGACGGCCTGCCATACATCGCCTGAGGAGGACAAATGAAAAAATCGTTAGCGATCATGTGCGCGTTGGCGCTCGTCTGTGGATTAGGCGTTGCCGCAGAGGATAAGGACAAGAAGGACGATAAAATCTCCACGTTTCACGCCTATGTGGACTCGGATGTCTGCGCCCGGCTGATGCTGGGACCTGTCTCGGAAGCCCGGATCGAATGCAGCAAGAAGACATATAAACAAGGGTCAAACCTCGTCCTTGTTCGCCTCAGCGACAACATGGTCTTCTCAGTCAACAAGACCAAGCTGGTGAAAGAACATTTGGGCGGTCTTGGAAAGGCAACCGGCGAAGCGAAAGTGAAATCGGGCGAAATGAAGCTGGAATCCTTCATGCCCGAGCAAATGAGCGATATCCCTGCCGGGTCCCCGGACCAGAGACTGTTGGACGTCCGTACATATAAGGCGAAAAGCACGGACGGACTCTTCGAAAAAATCAGACACGAACTGGCAATGATTCCTTACATCACCACGTTCGATTTCATTTCCTTCACGATGATTGGCGACGACGTGATTCTGACCGGCTGGACCGTTCGCGACACGAACCGGAGCGATGCCGAATACCGCGTCAAGTCGATCGCAGGCGTCAAGAGCGTTACCAACAACATCGAGATTCTCCCCCTGGGCAACCAGGACATGCAGATCCGCGCAAGTGCGCGGGCTGCCCTGGAGCAGCAGCTTGGGAGATATTTCTGGAGCAACGGTTCCGACATCAAGATTGTCGTGAAGAACGGCAACATCATTCTCCTGGGAGCGGTGGCGACGAAGGAAGACTCGGACATCGCCACGATCAAGTGCAACTCCGTCTCGATGGCGTTTAACGTCATGAACTTGCTGCGAGTCGAGCCGCCACCTGTAAAGAACAAAGGCTAGTCATGCACATCATCGACATGAACAGAAGGAGAAAACACATCGTGAGACAACATCGTGGTTCCTGGAAAAACAGAATCGAGTGCTTCGCCGCAATCCTGATGATCGCAATGGCTATTGGATGTTCGAAGCCTCAGACGACCGAAGAGACAGCCCTGCCTCCTGTTAAGAAGATTCCAGCGGGGGCGCAGTTTTCCGGATTTTTGAAGGATTATGATGCGTTAACGAAAAATCCGGACGTTGAAGGAGAAATGCTGACGTACGTGAGCAAGGACGCAAAGAAGAATCTGCGAGGCTACTTTGCGATCGTCGTCGATCCGATCGAAGTTTACGTCTCGACCGATGCCGACGAGAAGAAAGTGAATCAGGATTCGCGCAAGGCGTTGACCACCTATTTTCAACACGCCTTGACAACGGCCGTTTCCGACGCATTCCCAATGGTCGATAAACCCGGTCCGTTGACGCTTCGCCTGCGCGTTGCGCTGGTCGGAGTCGACGTTGGCGGCCAGGTTGCGGCAGGAGGGGTGTCTGCCGATGCGAAGCCGCTCGAGAATGCATTGAATATCGGGAAACTAGGCGTCGAAATGGAATTGGTGGATTCGGAAACGGGCGAACGCATCGCCGCCGCGGTGGACCGCGCGAACCTGGGAGCCGGAGCTGAAATCGGCGCCGTGAATTTTTCCCGTGAGGAGAAATTCGCGGCGGCACGGGATGCTTTCGACGAATGGGCTTCGAGACTGCGCGCTTTTCTCGATTCGGCCCACGAACTCAAGGGTGAGGATATCGAACGGGCGGATAAGTCTTATAAGCCGTATTGAAGTGGAAGATTCGTCAGCATCGTAGTCGAATCTCCGCCGATGAGTTTTATGGCAATTGACGACATCTGGACGCGTTTTCTGGAAAACATGGTGGCCCGCGTCAGCGGGCCCATGAAATTCAGGCTGCTCCTCCAACCCACAATGGCGGTTATTTTTGCGATTCGCTCCGGATTGAAAGATGCCAGGGAAGGCAGACCGCCCTTTTTGTGGACTCTTCTTACCGATTCCGCATCCCGCGAATATTTGGTGAAGGATGGATGGAAGAGCGTCGGAAAAGTCTTTGTTCTCGCCATGACTCTGGATGTCGTGTACCAGATTGTCGTGTCCCGCTTCGTTTATCCCCTCGAAGTGATCGTTACTGCGGCGCTGCTGGCCATCGTGCCTTACCTTGCGGTGCGAGGGCTGGTCACGCGAATTGCACGAAAGTAAATAGGGCCTGCAAGCCTGCCGACGACTACAGTTAACTTCTTGCGACAGGCGTGCGTGATGCCTTATCGTCGAAATCTGTGTTTCGGCCAGAATACCTTCGGTCAATACCCGCAGCTCTTATTGCCTTTCTGCTGTTGACTGCGTTCGCCGCCAACGCCGAAGCCGCCGAAAAGAAAGTTCTGCTGATTCTGGACGGCAAGAGTACCGGAGCCATCGCGGGCTACGGCAATGTCATCGCGTCCGAGATCCGAGCCGCAACATCGGACCGTATCGATTTCTACGAAGAGTACACGGATTTCTGGCAGTTGCCTGGGGACGCCTACAAAGAACTGCTTCGTGGATTCTATAAACAAAAGTACGAAGGCCGAAAATTCGATCTGGTCATTGCGCAGTCTCCAGCCGTCTTGAGTTTCCTTTTGAAATACGGGGACGACCTGTTTCCGGGGACGCCCATTGTATTTGGCACGATGGACAAGACGCGATTTGCCGGGATGGTTCCAGGTCTCAAGCCGAACGTCACCGGTACTCTGTGGGATCCGAATTTTGCCGCGACGCTGGACCTGGCACTAAGGATACAGCCGGACTTGCACAACGTCGTTGTGATTGCGGGTTCGGCGGAAAACGACCTGAGCTATCTGGCGAATGCCCGAACACAATTGCGCGGATTGGAAGGCCGGCTGGAGCTGACGTATTGGACTGGCCTGCCAATGAGCGAACTCGAGACGCGTCTGGCCGAGCTACCTCCGCACACGGCCATCTTGTATCTGACTTTCAATCGAGATGGATCCGGTCAGTCTTTCACGCCGGTAGAAGCATTGGCCCAAATTGAAAAGGTTGCGAAGGTTCCAATCTACGTCATGTTGGACCGTTTCATCGGCGGCGGATCCGTAGGCGGTTTTGTGATTAGCGCGGAATCGGATGCGAGGGAAGTCGCAAAAGTGGTGCTGAGGGTTCTGGCGGGGGAAAAACCTGCAGACATACCGGTTCGTGTGGGGGACTCGAATCGTTACGAATTCGACTGGCGGCAGCTGCGTCGGTGGGGAATTAAGGAACCGAGCCTTCCGGCAGGTAGTGTTCTGCTTTTTAAGCCCCTCTCTTTGTGGGAACAGTACAAATGGCATGTCGCTTTGATCGTTACGATTTCAATCCTTCAAGCACTACTGACTCTGGGGCTGCTGATTGGCCGCAGCAGGCGTCGGCGGGCCGAAGAAATTCGGAATCTTTTGGCGTCAATCGTTGAGTCTTCCGACGATGCGATTCTGAGCACGAACATGGACGGTATCATCACCGGCTGGAACGAAGGCGCCCGAAGGATGTACGGATACTCTGCCGACGAATTAATTGGGAAAAATATATCAATGCTGGCTCCGGTTGAATTGAAGGACGAAGCGATGGACGTTCTTGCGCGTATACGGGACCGGGAGAGCGTCCGCCATCTCGAGACGGTCCGCATTACCAAGGATGGACGCCGAATCGACATTTCGTTGACGGTATCTCCGATAAAGGGCCGAACCGGGACGGTCATTGGCGCCTCGACCATAGCGCGAGATATCACGGATCGCAAGCGGGCCGATGAATTGCGCCGCGAGAGTGATGAGCGATTTCGCGTCCTGGCGGACAGCGCTCCCGTTATGGTGTGGATCGCCGGTCCGGATTCTCTATGCACCTTCTTCAATCGGCAATGGCTGGAATTCACCGGACGAACCATGGAGCAGGAACTGGGGAACGGCTGGGCGGAAGGGGTGCATCCCGGAGACGTTCAACCTTGTCTTGAGTATTACCACGCCTCTTCGAATGCCCGTCGGCCCTTCACAATGGAATATCGTTTGAAGCGGGCGGATGGGCAATACCGATGGCTTGTCGATACCGGGGTCCCACGATTTGGGCCTGATGGAGAATTTCTCGGCTACATTGGATCCTGTGTGGACATCAGCGAACGCAAACAGCACGAGCACGCCCTGCAACACCTGACGGCTCGGTTATTCATGATGCAGGACGAAGAGCGTCAGCGTGTCGCTGCCGAACTGCACGATGGGCTCGGGCAGAGTCTCGCGATCATCAAGAATCGTGCGCAGATGGGCATGCGCAATCCGTCGGATCCGGACCAGATGATCGAGCAATTGGAGGAGATCTCCGCGACTGCAAGCGCATCCATCCTCGAAGTTCGCGAAATCGCGCACAACCTTCGGCCGTATGAACTCGACAGGCTGGGGTTGGGGGCCGCAATTGAATCCATGGTGGAGCGTGTATCGAACTCGACATCCATCAGTCTATCTGCCGATCTGGAACGGATGGACAAGATGCTTTCACCCGAAGCGGAGACCAGCGTCTACCGCATCGTGCAGGAAGCTCTGAATAATGTGATCAAGCACTCGAATGCGACGGCCGCGCGGATTGAAATTCGGGCGAACGGGAGCCACATGACAATCTCGGTTCAGGACGACGGCAAAGGGTTTCCTGCTTCTGCAGACAATGCCGATCCTTTCAATGGATTTGGTTTGACTGGAATCGCAGAGCGCGTTCGTGGGCTCGGTGGTTTTTTTGAGATAATGTCGCAGCCGGAAGGTGGTACAACCTTGACTGTTCATCTGGAGTCCAATGGCGTCGAAGCAAAATAAAATCCGTATTGTTATTGCGGACGATCACCCGGTCTTTCGTTTTGGCTTACGGCAAATTATTGAGGCAGAGCCCGGCTTCGACATCGTCGGTGAGGCAGATCATGGGGAAGCCGCGCTGGATCTTGTTCAGAAGGTTCGTCCTTCGATTGCGATTCTGGACGTGGCAATGCCCAAATTGGACGGTCTCGCGCTGGCACGCCAGCTCCAAAAAGAGGGGCTCCCGGTCAAAATCATTCTGGTTACGATGTACCGCGAAGAAAAGCTTTTCAAGAAGGCTCTCGAAGCCGGCGTCCAGGGCTATGTGCTCAAAGACAGCGCGGCGTCCGATATCATCAGTTGCATCAAGGCTGTTGCTGCCGGTCAGAACTACACGAGCCCGGAACTGACTACCTATCTGGTGAGCCGCGTAAGACAAGTCGATTCAACGCGCGTGCCCCGATCCGGCATCGAAGGCCTTACCGTCACCGAACTCCGCGTGCTCACGTTGCTTGCCGAATACAAGACCAGCAAGGAAATCGCTCAGGAACTGTTTGTCAGTCCACGAACCATTGAAACCCACCGCAACAACATCTGCCAGAAACTGAATATTCACGGAAGCCATGCCCTCATGAAATTCGCACTTGCCCATAAGAATCCTCCCCTCTCCTGAGGCGTACGTAGTTATACGGAGCTCGAAATACGTAGGCTGACTCGGCCCAATTACGCAACCCTCTGGATTCTCAACATATACCCCGGCATCTAGACTTCACCCTTCATTGGATAAGCTCCTGTTTCTGTTTAGCGTAGATCCGTCTACCTGCACTGCACTTGAGCCAGGCGGAGCGAGCATGAAGATTTTGATTGTCGATGACAGCCAACGCATGAGGCAGATGATTAGAACGTTTATCGCGGATATCTCCTCTGCCGTCGTGGAATGCAGCGATGGTTGCGAGGCGCTCGAGGCATATCGAGCGCATCGGCCGGACATTGTGCTGATGGATTTGAAAATGACCAGAATGGATGGACTCGCTGCTACAAGTCAAATACTGCAGTCGTTCCCGGCGACAAGAATCATCATCGTTTCCCAGTGGGACGATGGTCCATTCCGTGAGGCGGCGCGCCGGGCAGGCGCTGAAACCATCGTCAGTAAGGCGGATTTGCTGCCTCTGCGCAGCATTCTGGCGACGGTATAGCCTGTGAGCAAAATGAAGAAGACCGTTCCATCGGACCGGAGCCGATCTAAGCCATCGCTGGACCGGGCGCCGATTCAAAGCCCGGTGCGACGGAGACGAGAACCATCGCAGGCAGATTCCATGGAGAGTGCAATCGCTCGCGTTGCATTGGAACGATCCCGGGCAGGGAAGGCACTTCAGGTTCTGACCGGCAAGCTTATGGCAGCCCAGGAAGAAGAACGGCGGCGGATCGGACGAGAGCTGCATGATGGCCTGAATCAGCAACTGGCCATGTTTGCCGTCGAACTTGGACTGCTGGCGCGTCAGACTCCTGCCGGATCTCCAGAGCTGTTGGAGTCTATTCTCAATCTTCGTCATCGCGCCGAAGGCCTTTCAAATGACCTTCGTCTTATTACACACCAGCTTCATCCGGCGGCGCTTGAACATCTGGGACTGATTTCCGCCCTTCGCAGCCTTTGTGGAGAATTCAGCCGTCACGAGAAAATCCGTGTCTGGTTCAGCGTTGAAAAGGAGATGGGGCGGGTTCCCTCTGAGATTGCCATCTGTCTGTACCGGATTGCCCAGGAGGCTCTCCGAAATGTCGTGAAGCACTCAGGCTCCAGCGTCGCCTGGGTCAAAATTACAAAAAGTCGCGAGGAGTTCCAGCTCTCCATCGAAGACAAGGGCATTGGTTTCAAATTTCGCACCAATCCCACCGCAGGTCTTGGGCTGGTCAGCATGCAGGAGCGTGTTCAGATTGTCCAGGGAAGGATCAATATCCAGTCGGCGCCTGGAGAAGGCACCATGATTCGCGTTTACGTACCGATAACCTGGAAGGAGCAAAGAAGTGGTCACGAAAAGAAATCCTCAAAAGCCCACGCTGCTGCTGGCTGACGATCATGCCATCGTTATCGATGGACTTCGCCGGCTGTTGCAATCGGAGTTTGACTTCGTTGGTTCCGTGGGTGATGGCTGGTCTTTGCTGGAAGCCGCAGGACGGCTGAAGCCGGACGTGATCGTCGCCGATGTGTCGATGCCTTGCTTGAACGGCATTGACGCGGTCCGTCGATTGAAGAAAGTCAGTGTCCGCTCCAAAGTCGTGTTTCTGTCCATGCACATGGACGTCGAGATCGCGACTGAAGCCCTCCGTGCCGGGGCCTCCGCATACGTACTGAAACACTCCGCGACGGAGGCTCTCAGTCACGCCATATGGGAAGTCCTGAAGGGCCAGATTTACGTCAGCCCGAGAATCGCCAAAGACGTCATGACGAACTACATGGAGTATTCACGCCGCACGGATTCGCTTTCCGTCCAACTGACACAACGAGAGCGTGAAGTTCTCCAACTCGTGGCCGAAGGCCGAACAATCCGGGGAATTGCTGAAATATTACAGATCGCAGTTCGAACCGTGGTGTTTCACAAATGCAACATCATGGATAAGCTGGGGCTTCGGACAACTGCCGATCTGACTCAACATGCGATCAAGCGAGGACTCATCTCGATCCAGCTGCGAACGTCCGACGGCGTTCTCAATGAATTAAGCGCGTAGCGCTTCCACTTTCCGTTTCATTATTTGGACGGGGTTCGCGGGTCGAACAGCATCGTGCCCCGCGTGCCATTGGCTCTTGTGTACGAGATCATCAGTCGGCCGAGCATGAAGCCGTATTTCTTCGCTCCGGAAAGCTGTTCGAGAAATCGAGCTTCCACAGAAGACTGAGCGGGCGCGCAGGCCATGCGCGTTCCCGCGAATAACCCGACAGTCAGCTCACCAGGAACAGCCCCCTCAGTCACTCCGCCAGAGTATCGGTTGCACCCACTTGTTCCGGAAAATCGGCCGCCGTCGTAAACGAGAGTCACGACTGGGTCTAATCCGAATGGTTCTGTGACATCCCACGCGCGGAATGCCCATTCCGTTCCGCCAAGAGTAGCCAGAGAAAGACGGCCAGTTTGCACGGCGCCCGGCGTAGTCAACCTGTCGCCACTGAGAGTCCATTGCCATTCGACAAGTTCGCCGGGGCAGCAGGCGGCATCTCCGGTTCCCGCCCGGACGGCGCTCACCAGCAGTTTTCCATTATCAGTTCGGACCGATCGCAATTGCACACGGTCCCCCAGCCCCGCAGTTGCGATGTTGCGGACGGAGCCATTCTGGCGCGACATTACGGCGAGATAGGAAAGCGATGCCGAGCCGCCGGAACTATACGTGAGCACAGCCACCGCTTCCTCAAAGCGGTCTCCATCGAGATCGCCCAGCACACGGAAATCGCCGGCAAGTTCGACAATTGGTCGAGAAGCTGCGCCGGGTGCGGAAGGCGGACCAGTCCATCGTCCGTTTTCAAGGGTCACAGTACCCGGAATTTCAGCAAGTCCGGAATACGTAGCGTTCTTCATTTCATCCAACGACGGAGGTACCTTGAGGGTCGGAGGGAGCTGCAACGCCTTTGCCGCCTCGGAAGAAACCGGCGGAGTGACGCATGCACCACAAACGAACGTTCCCATGACCAGTATTGAAATGAATCCTGCCAGTCTCATTTATTTCTTTTTCATGGGTGGCGGAAAATTCTTCAGCAGTTTCGCGACACCCTTGGTCATATTCTTCTGCCGCTTGTCCGGCTTTGCGTTGACATCCAGAGTCTTGGTGGCTATGCCCCGCCAGATCAGCTGTTTCGTTGCGGGATCGTAGATGTCGAGTCCGACGGTTCCTATGGTAAGTGTATTGACGCTGGTTGTGGAGTAGCCGCCACCGCCGCCATACCAGCCTCCGCCCCAATAGGGACCGGTGCTGAATCCGGAGCTATACGTGGTGAGCTCTTTCTCATTCTTTACCGCGATCTGGTACACAACCACGAGGTCCGCCGCGCCGTTTTCGGTCTTGGTAAGACCTTTTTTTGCAAACTCAACGTCCATCGTTGCACCGAGCTGGTTCATGGTCAGTTGGTCGATGTCCATGGATTGGGGATGCTTTTCCCATCGATAGGTTTTGTATTTGGCAAACTCCACCTTGCTATCGAAGTTGTAGCTCACGTCCTGAGCAAATGCAGACGACGCAAGAAACAGTGTCGTTATGAGCAATCCCGGAAGAATCAATCGAAGTGACCGCATATATCCCCTCTCTTTAAGGCTCAAGTCTCATGCTGTAGTGACGGTTCAATTTGAACCATAGCGGTGGCGCGGGCAAAAACGACCTGTCAAAGGTAACAGGTATCCCACATTCCGAGTTTGTTCCACCGGCAATCCAACGTTAAACAGGGTAAGATTCGAACCTTGCCTGCGTGCGTTGGTGCGCGCGCATTCAACCAGGAGCTTTACGGTGCGAATTCGACGGATTTTGCGTTTCCTGATTGTGGCTGCAGGCATTGTTATTGTCCTGCTGGTTGCAACGGTCGCGCTTCTTCAGACGAATTCTGCGAAACGTCTGGCTTTTGAGCGGCTTCAAAAATTCCTTGCAGGACGAGATATCGCTATTGAAGCCGCAGACGTTGACTACGGGTTCACGCCCCTTCGCATATCTACTGGCCGGATTTCCGTCTACAGGATCTCCACGCCCGAGCTGCCACGTTTTTTTTCGGCGGACTCACTCTCCGCCAGCATTCGTCTCAATGATCTGATTTACGGCCGTTATCATATCCAGGATCTGCGGGTGGAGAATCCTGCAATTCACGTCGTTACTGACGAACAACACCGTAATAACGTCCCCGGCCGTTCCGACAAGGCCGCTACTTCAAACGAACCAGTCGACCTGCGGATTGTGGACCTTAAATCGGCCGGCGGCTCGTTTACATTGAATGATCGCTCGAAGAATCTTTTCATGACCTTTCCAGCATGGGATCTATCGATGAATGCCAGCGGATTGAACGACGCCGAGGAGTTTCAATTCAGGACGCGCGCGGATAGTGAAATACGTTTCAATGAGAAGACGCTGCCAATTGGCAGTCTGGATGTTCAGGGAGCTCTCAATCAGGCCTTTACGAATCTGGATCTGCATCGTGCACGACTATCGAGCACGCTGGGTGATCTTGAGTTCAAGGGCGCCATCGCGAAACTCAGCGACCCTCAACTGGAACTGCAGGTGAACGGTGCGGTGTATCTCAAGCCGGTCCAGCAATTTCTGTCGATCGACCAGGAGCTTCAGGGCGACTTGAACATTGACGCGACAGTAACTGGCCATCCCAAAGAACTGCAACTGGCCGGTCGAGTTGGAGGCAGCGATATCACTGCTGAGCGGTTCAAGGGAATTGCACTGGATGCGAATTTCGGGGTGGACCTTGGGACCAATAGAGCCCGTCTGACTTCCATCCGCGCGATGTCTCCCAATTTGTCGGCCCGTGGAGACGCGGATATTTCGTTCACACACACTGCCGGTGAAAGCAAAATAGACGCTCGGTTTGATGTTGCAGATCTTCAGAGACTCCTCCGCTTGTACAAACTTTCAACACCTCTTGCAAGCCGTGTTGCCGGCAATGTTCGGATGAGTTGGCCAGGAACGGATGTTGGACGGCTGAAGGGCAACAGCAGGGTTCAGTTGTTCGCGAGATCACCAGTCGCGTCGGCCAGGGACATTCCGGTTGCCGGCGTCGTCAATGTCGCTGTGCGAGGCGATCGTGTGACAGCCTCCATCGATGAACTCCATTCCGGTGCTTTTCATCTTGCCGGACAGGTTGACCTTCAATCTCAAACGCAAATCGGCGGCGCGGTTCGACTCGAAGTTACGGACCTGGGACAGGCATTGCCGCAGGTTGCCGGCTGGCTCGAGAGCAGCATTCCGCCAAACCTGCACCTTTCCGGTCCTGTCGCCATTGATGCAAATCTCGATGGCACTCTGAAACAGCCACGGATCGGGACAAAGATCGAGGCGAGTGGCCTGCGATTGAATTTTTTGGAAAATATCCGGCTGGATGCTGCCGCGGAGTACACACCGGAACAAATCGTTATTCCGAGCTTATCGGTAAAGTGGCAAGCCGAGTCGATGACGGGTAACGGCCGTATCGGACTGACGACCGCCGACCCGACGCTGGATGGACAAATCGCCATGGCGAACGCTTCCATTCATGGTGTGCTTGCCGCGTTCGGCAGGCCGGAGATTCCGGTAGCCGGCGACGTTGAGGTTGCGGCGACAATTTCGGGAACGGTCAAGAATCCCGTGGTGGATGCCAATTTGAAAGGGTCAGACCTGCAGGCCTGGGGCGAATCGATTGGGAGCCTCTCTGCTGAAGCCAGCCTTGAGAATCAGATTGTGCAGTTGGAATCCCTCAAACTGAGCAAATCAGGAGGAGGCGAACTTCAAGCCACGGGCCGGTATGAAATCGCGTCTGGTTCTTATGCAGTCGATCTGAATGGACAAGATCTGCAAATGAGCGGGATTGTTCTGCGTCAGGGACCCTCTATTCGCGGAACTGTGGACCTCAACGCGCAGGGACGTGGCACTTTTGAAAATCCGGGTGGTGTGATCCAGTTGAAAGCGCGCGATCTTCGCGTGGATTCCAAAGAATTTCAATCGGTCGATCTGGACGTCAATCTTGCAGATCATGTGGCTCATCTCATTGCGAGCGCGCCCTATTATGGGGTGAGGGCAAATGCATCGATAGGCATCGTGAGCCCCTATGCCGCGGAGGCGGAACTCCATGTCGACGATGCCGACATTTCACACTTCCCTTCAGAGAAAATGAAAGAAGTAGCTGGCCATGTCACCGCGACCGTGACTGCGAAAGGCGATCTGTCCGATATCGAGCACGCGGTGGCCCGGGCTGAAGTGCCGAAATTTCAGATCGATTGGCGGAACCATGCGATCCGGAATGACAAACCCATTCAACTGAGCTACGCAAACCGGGAACTGACCATCTATCAGGCAGACCTTCGATTTGAAGATTCGACGGTGCAACTCTCCGGCAACATTCCTTTGGAAGGATCCGTGGGGCAATTGACGATCGATGGACGTGCCAGTCTTGCGGATATTACGAGTCTGATTCCGCAGGAAAATCCGATTGAAGCAAAAGGTCAGCTGCTGCTGAATGGAAGTTTGCGAGGCAATTTGAAACGCATGGACCCTGATTTGACGATCACTCTTACCGACGGGTCCGTTGAATCCGGGGCGATTATCGCACCTTTGAGAGAAGCGAATTTAAAGGCAGTCGCTCGTGATGGACGAGTGGTCGTGGAGCAACTGACTGCAAGATGGGGCGATGCGAAAGTGTCTGCACAGGGCGAAACGACGCTTGCGATCCTGCCCGATCTTCCTATTGAGATACCCCGTCCCGACTCTCCAGTGCGGCTTTCTGTCGATGTGGACCAGTTCAAGCTCTCGTCCATGACACGGCCGCCTCTGAACACGGATGGTACGATTTCGATCAACATCGAAGCCCAGGCACAAAGCCACGATATCAACTCCGTACAACTGCGCGTCCGGTTTCCCGATCTCAAATTCAACGCCGGCACATTTGTCCTGGAGCAGGTTGGCATTTCCAGCATCGACGTCCGAGATGGAATTGCTTCCGTCGGGCAGTTTCATTTGACCGGGCCCCAGACGAACCTCCGTCTTTCCGGTACTGCCGATTTGAGAAAATCCGGACCGATCGATGTTCAGCTGAAGGGCGAAACGGATGCGGCAGTACTTGCCCTTTTCAGCAGGACTGCAAAAGGAACAGGAACTGCGCGATTGAACGTGGATGTCCGTGGAACCATGGAAGAGCCCAGCGTCAATGGATACGTGGAGCTTCAGGATGGCCAGGCGAAGATCGACAGTCCCCGACTGGCCGCTGAAAATGTCCAGGTGCGACTCGATCTTAACGGAGACAGGATTGACGTGACCCGTCTTGAAGGCACACTGAACGGCGGCACGATGCGAGGCGAAGGCCACATCAATCTGTCTGGTGCGCAGCGAGGCGAAATGAATCTGGCGGTTTCGGGAGAGGGAATCTACATGGAGTTTCCCGCAGGACTGAAAACCGTTTCGAATGCGCAGGTCCGTATCGATGGCGCCTATCCGGCACTGAGAATTTCCGGCAAGATCGATGTGGAAGAAGGCGCCTACACGGAGCCCCTGACCGTGGGCCGGGGGCTGATGAAGTTCTTCTCGGAAGATGCGGGAACGACTTACGTTGTGAATGATTCCGAGGACGTGAAGGATACCCGTCTGGATATCGCGCTTCGAACGCTTTCACCGATTATCGTCAACAACAATATTGCTCAGGGCGAAATCGATGCCGAGCTTCGGCTGCTGGGCACGATCGGTGAACCGGGATTGACCGGGAAAATTGAGGTGGACGAAGGGGCCAGGCTTTACCTGCGCGAGCGAAAATATTCCGTGGACCGAGGTCTCATCACCTTTAACAATGAGCATGCGATTGAACCGATTCTGGATGTGGCTGCTACGACAACGGTAAATGGAAGCACTTCTTACGACATTACGATGAAGATTTCGGGCGACGTCTCCCGGAAGCTGGACACGGACCTGACGTCCAGTCCTCCGCTCGATGAAGGAGACATTGTTTCGGTTCTCGCAACCGGACGAACCAGAAACGAAGCCAGCAGTCAGGGTGCCGATGTTGCCAAGGAGCAGATTCTTTCTTTTATCGCAGGCGATCTGGGATCGTCATTCACATCGGAAGCCGGGCGCGCCATCGGATTGAGCCAGGTGCGAATCGACCCAACCTTCATTGATACAACCAAGAAATCCACCTCGTCGACTGCCAGCTCGGGAAACTCTAATACCGCCGATATTGGCAATGAAACGGAGCCCACGGCGCGCCTGACTCTCGGCAAAGACATCACGCCGAAGCTGAGCCTCGTCTATTCCATGAATCTGCGAGATAGCAGCGACCAGATCTGGGTTGCCGAATATGACGTGACCCGACGAATTTCCACCAGCGCTATTCGCCAGGAAGATAACTCTTTTAGAGTGCAGGCCCAGCACGATCTCCTGTTCGGCCTTCCTTCAACCGATGGCAAGGCTACAACGTCTGTGCGGAGGAGAATCGGTTCTATTCAGTTTTCAGGCAACACGCACCTGTCGACCGGGAAACTTTCAAGCGCCGTTGGTCTCAAGACAGGAAAGTCCTATGATTTTTTCTCCGTTCAGAGGGGCCGCGAGCGGTTGGAAAAAACTCTGGAAGAGGACGATCGGCTGGAATCGCGCATTTCCGTTGAGAGAAAGACGGTTGGTTCGACGGTCGACCTGGTTTTTCATATCGTGGAAGGCCCGCAGGTTCGGTTTGTCTTTGAGGGATGGGATGTATCGAATGATCTGAAATCCGAGATTCGAAAGTCATGGAGCAGCGGCGTCATCGATATTCAGCGAGTCGAAGATGCCGTGGATCTTATCGAAAGCGCCCTCATCAAGGAACGATACTTTGGATTTCGCGTGGATAGCGCGATCGAAATGTCGAATGAGGAGGCCAAGAGCGTCGTTTTCAACATTCAACCCGGCAGTCAGTATGACAATTTACGTGTCGGGTTTGAGGGTGTCCGATCCGTCAGAGAAAGCGATTTGCAGGCGCTGCTAAAAGCCGTCGGATATTTCAATCAAGGTCCAAGGGAAAGAGAGCAGGCACTTCCGGCAATCCAGGCCATGTACAGAGAGCGGGGCTATCTCGACGTGAAAGTCGAACCTCCGAGCGGGAGATTGGATGAATTGTCCCGCACATTGACAACGACCTTTCCGATAACGGAAGGCGGGCTGTACCACTTTGGCGAAGTCCGCTTCCAGGGAAATGCGGAGTTCAAGAGCGAGCTTTTATTGATGACGACGAAGATCGGACCGGAAACCGTTTTTCAGGTATCCACTGTCACCAGGGCGCGGCAGGCTCTTCAGGAACTCTATCGGAAGTCGGGGTACAACGACACCACCGTTCAATTCAGTCAGCTCAAGGATGCAGCGAGGAAGAGCATCGACATTACATTCGACATTCAGGAAGGGCGTCAGAGAGTCGTCCAGGAAATTCGGGTCGAAGGAAATCAGAAGACGAGTAACGGGCTTGTCCGTTCGCAACTGGCGATGGAACCGGGCGATATTCTCAGTGATGAAAAACTGAGCGTGGCGAGGACGAATCTCTACGACTCCGGGGCGTACGCATTCGTGGATATCGATATTCTTGCGCTGGAGTCTTCGCCTGCGCTCAAACCCAATCAGATTCCGGTGCGGCTGGTGGCGCGCGTCCGCGAAGTGCAACCCTGGGAATTGAAGTACGGAGGCTACCTGGACTCGGAACGTGGCCCTGGCGTCATCACGGATTTTTCAAACCGCAACATGCTTGGTCACGCTCGCATCCTTGGCATGCAGGTACGTTACGATGCCGATCTAAGCGAAGGTCGAATGTATTTCAGCCAGCCGGTCCTTCGTCGCTTTCCAGTCAGATCGCTGTTTTCGGCATTCATCAGCCATGAGGAACAGACGGATAATGACTCGCACCGGACGACAATCACAGACAAGAAAGGGCTTTCGCCAAGCTTCGAGTACAAGTATCGCAGGAACAATACAATTTCACTGGGGTACCGGCTGGAAAGAACTCACCAGTTTACGGCTGTTCCGGATCCTGCTTTCCCGGATTCGCTCGCGCGTACCGCGCCGGTCACGACGAGCTTTACTCGGGATACACGAGACGACCCCTTCGACGCGACAAGAGGTCATTTCATGTCGCATGCGGTGGATTGGGGTACGGCCACGCTGGGATCCGACCTTCACTACCTCAAATACTTCGGCCAGTTCTTTGATTATTCACGATTTGGCAAACCGACTCTTGTGCCGTGGACGAAGGAAGTTCGCAACCGCTGGCTTCTGGCCTATGGAGCAAGAGTCGGGCTACTGAAAGGAGCGCTCTTCCAGGATTTCCGGACCGAGCAATTCAAGACTGGCGGCGGTACGACTGTTCGCGGATTCGAGCAGGATAAACTGGGACCTCTGGATGCCGATCGCAATCCTCTCGGTGGCGATGCCGAACTGATACTCAATACCGAACTACGTTTCCCCCTCTATAAATTTTTCGATGGGGTTGCGTTTGTGGATGCCGGCAATGTTTATCCAAAGTTGCAGGATTTCTCCCCGTTTGATCTGCGGGCGTCCTACGGTTTCGGAATACGAGTGCGCACGCCATATCTCCTTTTTCGGTTCGACTACGGAATCAATATGAATTCAAAGCCAAATGAACCGAAGGGCCAGTTCTTTTTCAGCTTCGGCCAGGCGTTTTAACGTGTGGGCTGCGATGCATGGGCCATCGTGGCTCCCCTGGAGCGGGATACCGCCGTGGAATGGTCGGAATCTGCATTTTGGATCGTAATGATCTGGTTGCTGATTGCATATTGCGTGAGGTCGGCCGTCGTCCGTAGTCCGAGCTTGTCCATGATGTTCGTTTTGTGAAACTCCACGGTTCTTGCCGTGATTTCCAGCATGGCCGAAATCATTCGTATGGTGTGGCCCTCGGCCACCAGCTGGAGTACTTCGCGCTCCCGGGAAGTGAGGCGAATCGCCATCCCATCGCGTCGTTGTGAAGACGCCATGACATTCAGTTTTACATTTTCGGCAATTCTCGGGCTTACGAACTGACGACCCTTCAGCACTTCCCGAATGGCGTGGCTCAGTGTTTCCGTGGCGGAATGTTTCAGAACATATCCCGCGGCCCCGGCGCGCAGCGCTTCCGCTGCGACTTCCACATCCATATGCATGGTGAGAATGATGACTTTGGAGCAGGAACCGCTTTGCTTCAGCCGGCGAGCTGCCTCGATTCCATTCAGTCTGGGCATTGAGACATCGGTGACGATCACGTCCGGCTTGAGCTTTTCTGCCGCCTGGAGCAGTGCCTCGCCATCTCCAACTGTTCCGATCAGCTCAAACTCCGCTTCCAGCAGGTGCTTGAGTCCATCGACGACGATGGCGTGATCGTCTGCCAGAAGTAGCCGGGGGCGTCTAAGGTCTTCTTTGTTTTTCACGTCAGGGAGTCTACGGGTCCCGAAGACTCGTTGGAATCCCGAGGGTTGCGTAATTTAGATACGTTGACCTACTTAGTGTGAAGCGAAGGGGCCACCTGTCTGGATATACGGTTACTTTCCGCTGGGGACTTGCCGAAAATCGCGCGTGGTGCACATTCATAGCCTGATCATGGAACTGGTGCTTCGGCTTCAGGAGGGTACAGAGCTTCTCAGCGTGGCTCTGATTGGTATAGGCGTCCTGTCGGCCACTTATAGCCTCATTCAGCTGCTGGTGACAGGAAGGCGAAAAACTCAACGTGAAAGACGCCTGGCCTATCAGCATGCGCGACTGATACTGTCTCGCTTCCTGGCTATGGCTCTGGAATTCCAGCTGGCCGCGGACCTGTTGGGAACTACGGTGGCGCCGTCGTGGGATCAGTTGGGCCGTCTCGGTGCGATTGCGGTCATACGAACATTCCTGAACTTCTTTCTTGCGCGAGAAATCGATGAGGAAGAGAAGGCCGAACAGGAAGACAGGGAAGTTGCGACGGCTCGTACAACAGGAGAAGCATGATGGCGGATCTGTCTTCGAAACTATCAACGACACCGGACGTGGGCACTCGGCTGGCACTGGACAGGACACGGCTTGCCTACGATCGAACAATGATGGCATGGGTCCGCACGGCAACTTCGCTGATCAGCTTCGGGTTTACCATCTACAAATTCTTTCAAATCGAGATCGGTAAAGGTGAACCGGGAGACCACCTTATCGGTCCACGCGAGTTTGCAATGATGATGATCGGCATCGGGTTGCTGTCGCTGGGGATGGCGACGATCCAACACCGGCAGGACAGGAATGCCTTGAGAGCAATGAACCCGGAAGTCCCCCGCTCCATGGCCGCACTACTGGCAGGCTTGATCGCGGCCCTTGGGATAGTCGCCTTCGCAGCCGTGATATTTCAGAAGTAGGTACGGAACCGGCTACTCACCTGCCACCCTTTACAGTTTGGTCCGGCATCGCAAACGGATAAAAGTACACAAGGAAGCATTGCTCCATGAACAGCGGGAAAATGTGGTTGCGCCGATTGGAAGTCGCGCTGTTGGTTGCCGGCTTGATTCTCGTGACGCTATTTGTCGCAGTAAGAGTACAAAGCCAGATTTCCGCCAGGCTCGCAGTGAAGAGATTTGAAGCGGAGCAGTCGGCGACGCTGCAGGCGGCAGAGGAATCCCACATATTGCTGACCAGGGCGGATGTGGATCTCCATCTCTGGAGCGATGGTCGCATCAAGGGGTATCTGGAAAGCCTCGAGAACCTGACGGAAACGCCTCAGGCTGTGTTGCGCATTCCAAAACTAAACCTGGAAGTTCCTGTGTATGAAGGTTCCGACGAACTAACCCTCAATCGTGGCGCCGGGCGAATTATCGGAACGGCGAGGTTGGGTGAGCCTGGAAATACCGGAATCGCAGGCCATCGGGACGGATTCTTTCGCAGCCTGAAGGATATTGGACCAGGCGACACCCTGGAGCTGATGTTACCCCGCCGGACCAACCATTACGTCGTCACGAACATCCTGGTTACCGGTCCGGACGATGTCAGCGTATTGCAACCCAGTTCCAAAGCATCGCTGACGCTGGTCACGTGCTATCCGTTCTACTTTGTCGGAAGCGCACCTAAGCGATATATCGTGCAGGCATCCTTCGGCGAACCCGCTCTTGTCCACAGGGAGACAACGAACCAACTTCCATCTCAATGACATTGCTTAATGTAAAGGAGCGACTCTCATGAAACCGAAATCAAAGGCCATTTTAGGACTGATGATGGCAGGGCTTGTTTCACTTGCCACAGCAGCGACCGGGAGGGCACAGGATACAACCCAGACGATGATACGACCCGGAACACCTACCACCACATCTACAGTGGAGAGAGGCGAAGTGGTCTATGTCTCCGGCAACGATCTTGTCGTCAAAATGGACACTGGAGAAATCCGGCACTTGAACGTGCCGGATTCCGCAAGGGCAACCGTGGAAGGGAAGGAACTATCGGTTCACGATCTCAAGCCGGGAATGAAACTCCAGCGGACGATCACCACAACTCAGTCGCCAAAAACGGTGACAACCATCCGTACTATCCAAGGAACAGTATGGTCGGTGATCGCCCCTTCCACTCTGGTTCTCAGTTTTCCCGAAGGCCCCAACAAGACGTACAACGTTCCCAAAGATCAGAAGTTCGTGATCGATGGAAAGACCTATACGGTATTTGAATTGAAGAAGGGAATGAAAGTCGGGGCAACCGTCGTTTCGGAAGCCGCGACGACCACCGTTTCTCAGACGCGATCAACGACAGGGACGGCTGCAGCGGCTGCTGCCCCTCCTCCACCACCGCCCCCGCCGCCAACACCTGTCGTGTATGTGGGTGTGCTGCTGATCGAGGTTAGTGCGCCGCCGGTACCGCCTCCACCGCCTCCGACAGGACTGGCAGTGACACCGAATGCCCGCCGCGCGGCTGCTGCCGGCGCTGCGCCGGAACCTGCTCCAAAGGCCTTGCCCAAAACTGCGAGTTCCATGCCGCTGGTTGGATTGCTGGGCATTCTGCTTTGCGCCGCTTCGTTTGGAATTCGGATGCTGCGGCGGTCTGTTTAAGACCATTCAGAAATAATTACGGCCTTGCCTTCGGGGGTGAGAGGCAAGGCCGCCGATCAACTGTCGATCCTCGACTGGTTGATCTGATCCTATTTTTTCACTTTTGGCGGATAATTCTTCAACAGCTTTTCAGCAGCCTTTGTAATGTTCTCCTGCCGTTTCTCCGGTTTTGCCTTGAGATCGACGGTCTTCGTTACGACACCGCGCCACACCAGTTCCTGTTTCACCCTGTCGAACACGTCGAGAGTGACGGCCCCGACATCGATGCTGCTGGTGGTGGATGTGAGGACCATTCCGTTCCCATACCAGACGTTACTCCACCCGGGAAAGGCATACCAACCTGTAGCGTATGTCGTCATATTCATTTCCTTGTCCACTGCAGCTGTATAAACAATGACGAGGTCCGAAGCTTTGGTAGCCGATTTCGTGAGGCCGCTTTTGACAAGCGCTGCGTCGAATGCCGCACCTAACTGCATCAGGAGTGCTGGATTAATGTCCTGCATCAGCGGATGTTGTTCCCAGCGATATGTCTTATATTTCGAAAAATCTGCCTGTTTGTCAAAAGTGAAGGACACTTTTTGGGCGAACGCAGACGTCGCAATAAACAGACATAGGATCGGAAGGATCCATCGAACAAGTTTCATGCAGCCGACTCCTTACACAATAGGGACTAAATCTGTGGTGGTGTTTCAACCACGTCTAATCTGCACCATTGTCAGGAATCCAATAACTGTAAATGTGGGTAGGTTGGGTAGCACTTTCGGGGGGGTCAGCGGACTCTTCTTCTCTCGTAAACCGCTTTATCCATAATACCGAAGTGAGAAATCATTCCCTGATTGGCCTGGCCAAATCCGAAGTCGATTCGGATGACGCTGACATAGGGAACAATCAGTCGAATTCCGAATCCACCCCCACCAATGAAGTTCCTGTTGAACGCCTCATTGGTGTCCCATGCGGTACCCGCATCCCCGAAGGCAGCCAGCTGGACTCCGTAGTAATAGTTGAATCCCTTAAAGGAATGGCCGCGCACCTTTAAAAGGTCAAACCGGTACTCCAGTGTGTTGAGGAATTGATCTTTGCCATGTCTGGCGTCAATTTCCCAGCCCCGCAGGGAGTTGGTACCACCGATATGAAAGTCTTCATGAATTGGAATTTCCGTGCCCACTGTTCCGGTCTGAATGGTGAGAAGGGAATTCATGGCAAGCCCGTGGCGTCCGGACAGATGCTGGTAGCGACGTATATCGACATTAAACGTCCAGTACTTTTCGCTTGTGGCGAGACGGTTAAAAAGGGCATCCACACTGCTCCACCAGCCGTGTCTTGCATTGGTCCAGGAATCCCGGCTGTCGAACTCCGCAACGGCCCCCAGTCCTGGTATGTGGTCGATGTTGGTCGGAGACAAGGTGATGCCGGGTTCGTCGCTCTTCACCGCCAGATAATGAAATCGGCCGCCGATGCGCAGCCTGTTCGTCAATTGGCGGCCGGCCTGCAGTTCCAGTTCGTTGGAGACTTCATTAAAATCATCCAGTTCGTTTAAGCGGTCTTTCAGGAAATAGTCGCTCTTCCACCACCAGCTACCGGTGGGCCTCCATGCGGAAGCCATAAGGACTTCGAATTCCGTTGCGCCACCGCCTCGGGCGGCGACGGACAAACTCGCGCCAGATCCGAGAAAGTTCGTGGATTTCAGTCCGGCACCTATCGTGAGTCCCTGTTCGCCCGTAACGCTGATCGCCGGATAGACGAAATAGGGAGACGTCTCCTTCAGGGAAACGCTCAGGATGATGCCGTTTGTACCCGGAGATACTTCGATCGCGATGCCGCTGAAGAGGCCCATGCGATCCAGGCGTTCATGATCTTTCTCGACATTGGAAGCCGAGTAAAGCCCGCCGACCTGCGACTTCATTTGGCGCAAAACGACGGCTTCCTGAACGCGGTTCAATCCCAGAACATGGATCTGCTCGACCCTGCCTCCATCCGGAATACTCGGACCCAGGGGATTTTGAGCAGAAAGGTTAGTCGAGTGGGCAGCGAACAGGAGCCAGCTCGATACCACGGCCAGGGTTCGCACCAGGCAGTGAGGCGAACGTATCACCGTGGATAAAGGAAAACCGCCGCAGCGCGGAATCGCCACTTGGGACCACCGTCCGGACTGGCCACCATTGGGCCTGCCCCCACTTGAAAATTCACGGGCCGCTTTCCGAGCATTGCAATTTTGTTGATATTAAACAGCAGCGGCGCCGTCCATTTTCCGCCAGTCGCTTCCCACTTACCGGTCGCTTCCATCGTCATTCCCGCAGAGAGGCCGTTCCCGAGGTTGTAATATGCGAACGGCTGCAGGTACGCCTGATTGACTGCGTCGCGGTCCTTTGGGCCATCCACCGACCAGACCTGATTTCCAAGGAATCCGACGGTCCAATTGCCGGGCTGGCTGAGCACTACAATAGACGGCCCCAGCGAGAATTTTTCGGAACCAATCTGTGAGTTGGTTGCAGTGGGGAGCATGACCGCCGGCCCCGCACCCCAGATGATCCTGCTGGACTTCGAGGGTGAGAAGAACGCCGTCGCCACGATGTCGCCGATTCCGTTGAGACGTTGGCCGGAAGGTGTCGGTTGAGAAGTAAGCGGTACGATCAGCCTCAAAATGACATTGGTGCTCGGGCTGGCTGCGAATGGCATGACGGGCTGAAAATTAAGGAGAGTCGCATTTTCATCCCGGTCGCCGATACCGAAGTCCCAGTTGCCCTGGAAAGGGACGCTGATCAGGTTGGCAATAGGGTTTTGCGTCTGCTTTGCCAGTTCATCAACATCCTGTGCCACCGCTGTCGCAGGCGGCACGATCAGCAGGCTTAGCAGAAAAAGCACAAGTATGGGCCCGTAACGATTTGCCATTTCAATTTCCCTTCAGAGTGCGAACGCCAAACCAGAGTCCGCCGAGATATTCAACCGAACTGAGGATAAACGAAAACTGTAACCGATAGCAGGTAGTTCCAAAACAAAGTACCCATGGAAACGTCATCCAAAACCTGCCATAGCTTACAGTACTTGTCCGCTTCTCTTGGTTGTACTGTGATCCCGTGAATTTGGAAACCCATCACGCACCGCAAGTGGCGATGCCGAATCCCGTCACTTCTGGCGAGAGACGCAATGACGCATCAGGGAAGATGCCATGGAACAACAAACCAAGCGGCGATTAGACTCCAAGCCAATGCCTGAAAAAAAGCAGCCAGTGCGTACGCGAGTCCTGTTGGCGGACGATAGTCCGGCCGTGCTTGCCGGAATCCGGCAGCTCCTCGACCCGGAGTTTGAAATTGTCGGATGTGTTTCCGATGGGATGGCATTGCTTACTGCCGCAAAGGCCCTCAAGCCCGACGTCATGATTGTGGATGTAATGATGCCGGGATTAAGCGGCCTGGAGGCCGTGCGGCGCCTCAGGAAAGTGCCGCGATTTGGTGCAATAGCCATCGTCTTAACTGTACTCAGCGATCCGGCACTGGTTGCAGAAGCGCGGACCGCCGGCGCCATGGGATACGTTGTAAAGTCTTCTGCCGATCGGGATTTGGTCAATGCAATTCATTCTGCCCTTGCCGGGCGATTTTATTCCTCGTCGACTCGAAAACCTTCCGAACGCGCGCCCCTGAGACCGGCGAAATCGCTGACCCGCCGATGACCGTCCATAAACTTCGCAACTGAAATTGCCAGCTTCAGTCAACATCCCGCGCATCCTGCATTAGAATATCGCGATGGATTCAAACCTTAACAAGTACAGTTCACATATCACTCGTCCCAAATCACAGGGCGCGTCTCAGGCCATGTTGTACGCCACAGGCCTTTCCGAGTCCGATCTTGAAAAAGCGCAGGTTGGAATTTCGAGTGTATGGTTTGAAGGCAATCCCTGCAACATGCACCTTCTCGATCTCGCGGCGAAGGTTAAGGAAGGTGTCGTTGCTTCGGGCCTCGTTGGCATGCGGTTCAATACCATCGGCGTCAGCGATGGTATTTCCATGGGGACCGACGGAATGAGTTTCTCGCTTCAATCCCGCGACCTCATTGCCGATTCCATCGAGACGACAATGGGAGGCCAGTGGTACGACGCCAATATTTCGCTGCCCGGCTGCGACAAGAATATGCCCGGCTGCATCATCGCCATGGGACGTCTCAACCGGCCTTCCCTGGTTGTGTACGGCGGCACCATTCATGCCGGTATGCTGGAAGCCCGAAAGCTGGATGTCATTTCCGCGTTCCAGAGTTACGGCGAATTCATTTCGGGAAATATCGATGAAGCCCGGCGCAAACAGATCGTTCAACTCGCGTGTCCCGGCGCAGGCGCGTGCGGCGGCATGTACACGGCGAACACCATGGCATCGGCGATCGAAATGCTGGGGATGTCCTTGCCGTACAGTTCCTCGACTCCAGCGGAAGATCCGTTAAAGCTCGATGAATGTTTTCGAGCAGGCGCCGCGATCCGGAATCTGCTGGCACTCGATCTGAAGCCGCGCGACATCATGACCCGTGAGGCGTTTGAGAACGCGATGGTTCTGGTGACGGTTCTCGGAGGTTCGACCAATGCCGTTCTGCATCTCATTGCCATGGCCCGTTCGGTGAATGTTGCACTAACCATCGATGATTTTCAGCGCGTGAGCGATCGCACGCCGTTGCTTGCCGATTTCAAACCCAGCGGCAGCTATGTCATGGAAGATCTGCACAAAGTAGGAGGCATTCCCGCAGTCATCAAGATGCTGCTTGCCGAAGGAATGCTTCACGGCGATTGCATGACCGTTACGGGAAAGACGGTTCGTGAGAACGTCAAGGATCTTCCTGCATTGACTCCTGGACAGCCAATCGTTATGCCCCTTTCAAAGCCCATCAAGGCGACCGGACACATTCAAATCTTGAAAGGGAATCTCGCACCGGAAGGATCCGTCGCGAAGCTGACCGGTAAAGAAGGGACCGTTTTTGCCGGTCCCGCAAAGGTGTTCGATTCCGAGGAAGACATGTTGCGTGCGCTGGAGCAAAAGCAAATATCTAAAGGCGACGTCATCGTAATCCGCTATGAAGGACCCAAGGGCGGCCCAGGAATGCCGGAAATGCTGACACCCACTTCGGCGGTTATGGGTGCGGGCCTGGGTAAAGATGTCGCACTGATTACCGATGGCCGATTTTCGGGTGGGTCCCACGGGTTTATTGTCGGACACATCACTCCGGAAGCGCAGGAGGGTGGACCCATTGGATTGATTCGAACGGGCGATCGAATCACCATCGATGCGGGAAAAAATCTGATAAGCGTCGATTTATCGGATCAGGAACTGGCGAAGCGGAAACAGGACTGGAAAATGCCAGCGTATAAGTCCACGCGCGGAACTTTGGCGAAATACATCCGGCTCGTGAAGAATGCCAGCTTCGGTTGCGTTACGGACGAGTAGCGCCGACTGAAGTCTCGGGCGCTGCGACAACGCCATCCTTGATAAAAACAACCACGCCGCCTTTGAAGTACAGTGTTTCGCCATTCATGTTCATGATGAAGGCGATCGGATTACCGTACTTTTCGATGACCTTGTCGCGAGTTGTTCCCAAAACTAACCGCGTGACATCAGGCGCCGAAGCTTGCTGGCCGATATTGGTTGAGCGATTCGATCGGTCGATGGCGGTGCCGCCTCCGCGAGCGCCTGAGGGTACGGCGGGACTCTGAGGAACTGCAGGAACCAGCGGAGCCGCAAGGAAAGTTCCCGGTTCCAACCCGATTCCACTTTCAATCACCAGAGTTCCCGCAGGAACAAAAACAACGCCACCGGGAGGCAGAATGGTGATTGCACCATTTCCGAATCCTGAGACAGATGCAGGAACCGCCCTTTTCTGTTGAAGCGAATTCGTTCCTATCAGGGGGAGGATCGGGTTCGCGGTCGGCTGTATCGGCGATCCGATCGGCGCGATCAGATTTGTGCCCGATGGAGCTACCGCGTTCTGAGGTTGAGCCGGCTGAGTTTGCCCGATTTGGAATCCGGTGTTTTGCGCAGAAAGCGGGGAAACCGCCACGGCCATGCAGACCAGCAGAGGGAGTTTCACGGATTTCAAGATCATAGGATCTCCTTAGGTTTCGATCATTGTAGACAATCGGTGTTACTATTTCGATTACTCATATTTGCAAGGAGCCGTCACGATGCCTGAAGCTATCATCAAAAACCTGGAAATTACTCCCAAACCGAAATGTATGCGGTGCGGTTCCGACCACACGGTATCGGATGTCGGACATTGGCTGCCGGGTTGGTGGACTTGCCAAATCTGCAACATCCGATGGGAAGAGGACGAGTTCGAGGATTAGGTCTGAAGCGACAGGTCAATCCCTTAGTCCTTCAGAAAAGTCGTTAGATTTGTACCCCTCACCTGGCGCTTCGCGCCACCCTCTCCCGTCGGGAGAGGGGTTAACCCGCCAGTTTAGAAACAGTTTACCCACAGTGCATTGAGCCGGTTGGCCGAATAGGGCAATATGGCCCACATGTTTACACCGACAAAGACCGCGGTCTTTCGCTGGCTGAGATTCAATGCTGTTGGCGCCATGGGTCTTGCGGTCCAGCTTCTTACTCTTTCCCTCCTGCTTCGCCTGTTTCATACCCACTTTGTCTGGGCCACCGCGTTGGCGGTGGAAACGGCGGTCGTTCACAATTTCTTCTGGCACTGGCACTGGACCTGGGCGGACCGCCGACGTGGCGGTCTCAAGCGTATGGCGATCACGTTCCTGCGATTTAATTTTTCCAACGGAATGATTTCGCTGATAGGAACCGTCCTGTGTACTGGAATTCTCACGGGCATCCTCAAACTCGACCCGCTTCTCGCAAATGTCCTTTCTTTGGGACCCTGCTGCGTCATCAACTATCTTGTATCCGATCGGCTCGTTTTCATGAGACTGACGGGAGAACCCATATGAAATATCGAACTGGAAGCGGCCCAATCCTGCTTGCACTCTGTCTCTGTCTGGCGACTCCGATTGCAGCAGCTGCCGCAATTCTCCAGGTGCAGACAGTGAAGGCGTGGGATCTGTATATTCAACACACGGAAAAACGAATTGCAGACGAACTGAAGGATGGCTCCCCTTTTCTCTTACTGGACCGCATGAAGCCGGCAAACAGCGCAAAGGTTCAGAGTGTGCTGAAGTCCGGGAAAGTCTATTCCGAACGTATGAAGACTACGGATGCGGCAGGCCACGTTATTGACGCTCCTGACGGGTTGATTCACCACTGGTACGGTGCAATATTTGTGCCCGGAATCAAGGTGGGGCCGCTGGTTCGATGGATACAGGACTACGATCAACAGTACAAATACTTCAAAGAAGTCGAGAAATCGAAACTCATTTCTCATAACGGCGACACCTACCGGATCTATCTCCGATTCGTACGCACGAAAGTCGTGACGGTTCACTACAACACCGAGCACACCGCGGAATATCGAGACAATGGACCGGGCCGCGTATCCAGCCGCAGTTTCACCACGAAGATTGCTGAAATCGATAATGCCGGCACGTCGTCGGAGAAAGAACTGCCAATTGGCAGCGACAGCGGATTCCTGTGGCGCCTGAACTCCTACTGGAGGTTTCGTGAACAGGATGGCGGGGTTATTGTCGAATGCGAATCGGTGAGTCTGAGCCGTGACATTCCTTTTGGCGTTGGATGGCTGATTGGAAGTTATGTGGAATCCATTCCCCGCGAGTCTATGGAAAGCGCGCTGACGTCAATCCGGGACGGGGCTAAGAGCGTTCGTTAGCTGTTCGGTTTCTCTGATGGTCGATGCTGCGCATCAGAATGAGCTGAGAGATGGGCGGATATACGAGGACCGCCGAAAGCAGCAGCGCCCATTGCGGCCCGATCCTATGGACCGCGAGGAACGGAGAGGCCGCCCAGATCCAATCCCAGGGCATCAGATAGGGAAGCATTCGTCGATATTTCAATCCTGCTGCCGGATGACCCAGACCCACCGTAAATACCAGGTATAGCCGGACCGGGATACTACCGGCCGCGCCAATGAGCAAAGGGTTCGCCAACCATCCCACCCCTGCAGAGCCAAGAACGGAAGACACGTCGTACATATGGATCAGTGCGAGGCTATAGATCGTCAGGTACATCGCCTGTACTGCGATAAATAGAATTCGGGCTGACGCGGCCGGCAACGCAAACTCTCGTTCCAGCGTATCTTCGTCCGATTCTGATGCGCGTGCCTGGTCGTTGGCCTGTATTTGCTGGGGCGGAGGAAGTACCGGTTCCTCCAAAGTGACCGAAGCTGGATTGATCACCGACACTGTATTAGCTGCAGGGGGATCAGCGGGAGCTGCCGGGGAGGGTTCGGCAATCGTTTCGACGGCAGCGATGAATCGATAGCCCTTTCTCGGCAACGTTTCGAGTATGCGTGGTTTTGCGGGATCGTCGTTCAGCGCTTCACGGATTTTTTTTACGGCAACGTTGATCGCGTGCTCGAATTCGACGAATTGGCCGTCTTCCCAAAGCGCTTTCTGGATTTCATCCCGAGTGACGAGCATTCCGGAGCGAGAGACCAGTAGAGACAGGAGACGCGCCGGCTGATCCTGCAACTTCAGCCGGACTCCGAGTCTGAAGAGTTCACCGGTCTGGCAGTCGAGCTCGAAAGACTCGAAACGAACACGTGCGGGTTTGGATTGAAATGCTGCCACGGATTGAGTCCAGACTTTACGGCGGAACAGCCGGCCCTGTCCAGACTCCAGTCAGAACTCTCGGATTGGGGATCAGTCGAGGCGCTCTTCGTTGTAGAGGCGCACCGTATTTTTCAGTGTTGCGACAATCGCTAAGGCAACGAGGACCGGTATGGCCACTACGGCACCCACATCTGCCAGCAGGAAACGATGGCCGGCAATGGTCACATAGGGTTTGAACATCAGAGCGATATTGCCGATCGCGAGAAGAACTCGCAGTTCTGTTGGTCCCCAGATTCCATACGACAGCTTAAACACGCCAATCGTGTAGGTTGCGAGATAGATCTCGATATTTACCAGGTAATACGCGACCAGGAAACCCGCCGCCACAGTCAGGCTCATGTACCCGGATAAGCCAAACCCGGCAATGAGACACAGAATTCCAAATGCGTCCACCACGTGGTCCACATAAAAGCCGTACCGCGGCCGCAGGCGATTGCGGTAGCGCGCCAGAGTGCCGTCCAGGCTGTCGCCGAACCAGTTGACGGCGAGGAAAAAGGTTCCCACCAGCAGCATTCGCCTATCCCATTGAGCCAGATAGTAAGAAACTCCTGTCAGGATCATGCCGGCGAAGCCAAGAATTGTCAGATGGTCGGGGTTCACCCATTGCGGTAGCCGGGCTGCAAACCAGTGCAGCGTTCGTTTCTCGAGAGAGGTCAGGATGCTCTGCTGGTCGCGAGTCGCGGTCTTAAATGCAAGCGAACGGGTCATGATCGGCTCCTTTTGAGTGGATTCACTCTCAATCTGGGAGCGACTATGCGCCGAAGGGTCCCTATCCATCAATGCACCATGGGTAAACTGAATCTAAACATCCCGTTTCGTCAGTTAAATCAATGCTTTCAAGTAGGCAGCGTAGCTGGATTTGCCCATGATCTTGATCTGGCTTTCCAGATGAGCCCGGTCGATCCAGCCCTTACGCCAGGCGATTTCTTCCAGACATGCAATCTTCAGACCCTGCCGGCTTTCGATAACACTGACAAATTGTGCCGCATCGATCAGAGAGTCATGAGTTCCTGTGTCCAGCCATGCCGTCCCGCGACCGAGAATCTCGACCTGGAGATTTCCGGTTTCCAGATAAAGGCGGTTCAGATCCGTAATTTCGTATTCACCCCGCGAGGAAGGCTTCAGCGAACGCGCCAGGGCAACGACGTTCCTGTCGTAATAGTAGATACCGGGAATTGCAAAATTGGATTTGGGGTGCGCGGGCTTCTCTTCAAGCGACAGTACCTGACCAGTCTTTGAGAATTCGACCACACCATACGCTGCCGGATCGGAAACGTGATACCCGAAGATCGTTGCACCGGTTTCACGTTTGCTGGCCTTTTCGAGGGCAATAGTCAGATCATGACCATAGAAAAGGTTGTCGCCCAGTATAAGCGCCGACGGTGAGTTGCCGATAAACTCGGCGCCGATGACGAAAGCCTGTGCCAGGCCGTCAGGTCTGGCCTGTTCGGCGTAGCGCAGTTGAAGCCCGAATTGTGATCCGTCGCCAAGCAGCCGCTTAAAAAGCGGAAGGTCCTGCGGTGTGGATATGACGAGAATTTCGCGGATATCCGAAAGCATCAAAACCGACAGCGGATAATAAATCATCGGTTTGTCGTATACGGGCATCAGCTGTTTGGAGACGGCAATCGTCAACGGATACAGACGGGTGCCGGAGCCGCCTGCGAGGATGATTCCTTTTCTAGACATGAAATAAGAGCCTACAGGTAATGTGACGGGGACAATCCACCGCCGAATGTAATTCTGCCGGAGCTTTGTACTTAGTCGTAGCGAATACGTTCACTGGCTCGACGAAATACGTCATCCAGCATGGCTTCGGTAAGCCTTCCGGTCTGAGTGTTCTGCTGGCTGGGGTGATACGAACAAATGACCAGAGTTCCATCGTCGAGAACACTCGATGCGCCGTGACCAAAGGCTGGCAATGGCGCCGGATTATTCCATCCGAGTTCCTTCCTGGCCGCAAAGTACGACTGAAACGCAATTCGTCCGAGAGGCACAACCACGCGCGTCTTCCGCAGCATCTGTAACTCATTGAGCAAATATTTCTGGCAGTTGCGAAATTCAGACGGCAATGGTTTGTTGTCGGGCGGCGCGCAATGGACGGCGGCGGTCACGTAGCAATCGATCAAACGCAACCCGTCATTGGAATCGATGGAATGCGGCTGATTCGCAAATCCGAATCGATGAAGTGCTCGAAAAAGCCAGTCGCCCGATCGATCCCCGGTAAAGACCCTGCCAGTTCTGTTGCCGCCATGCGCCGCCGGCGCGAGTCCAATCACCATCAATCTCGCGTTCAGCGTTCCAAGACTGGGCACCGGCTTGCCCCAGTATTCCCAATCGCGGAAACGACGGACTTTTGTTTCGGCAATGTTTTCGCGATAACGCACGAGCCGTTCGCACTGCCGGCATTCGAGAATTTCCACCTGTGCTGCGAGCTTCGCCATAAGCGGGACCTTCCCCATCATAGGGCATGTTAGATTCAGCTCTACATGTTTGCCGTCAGTGGATTACTGGAAAAATTGTTGGAAGGCCGATCCGCCGGGGTCCCGGATGCGGGTGCAGTGCTATTGGATCACCTTTCCGAAAGCCGTCTGGACGCCGCTTCGTTTCTTAACGATCCATTGATTCTCGTTTCTCCACCTTATTCGGCTTCTCGTTATCTGGCTCAGGTTACTTTGCGCGCTCTCCAGAACGACTACGACTCCGTCGACGAAGTTATCGGTGGCCTGCAGGCGTTGATTGAACGGAATCCACCCACTCTTGAGCCGGGTCGGCCGCAATCCGGCGACCGGGTGGTGATCCCGGAAGCAAGAGTGGTCGATCTGCGATATCCGGCACGGAAAGATGACGGGCATTGGGAGTCCGGCATCGTGGCGCTGGTGACGTCGGGTCCGTTTAGGGGGCGAGAAATTGATATCCACCTGCGATCGGCCGAGAACCCTTTAGCGTGTCTGCTCGTGCCGTTGCTTTGGATTCATGCCACCGTTGCGATCTATAACGTGGAACCCGCGGGCGATGGGTGGTTTAACGGTTGCCGAGAGACGTTTCTCATCATCGAACCCATGCGCCAGATCAATGCCACTACCGTCGCGCGCGCACTGCACTGTACCAAGCCACAGCTGGATCAGATCCGCCGAGGGAAGGGAGACACAACCGTCCCAACCCTCAAAGGCACCCTCGTCCACGCATTATTTGACCGGTTGCTGGCCGGAGAGTCGAATCTGGACGAGCTGTATGCCCGACTGCTGCCGAAATACCTTGTGCAACTCGCGGCTGTTGTCGACGAATCGTTCGACGAGGACGGCTTTCGCGCGGATGTACTGCGGCATGCCACGGTTCTGCTGTCCTATGTCGAAGCCAATCCGAATCTGAGAAATGACGCTCAGGCGGAGCTCAAGCGATTTTCCGCCACGATTGGAATTCAGGGACGCATCGACGCGGTGTTCCGTGACGACAACCGGCTCAGCATCCTCGAACTGAAAACCGGCGCCCGGCTTCGAGACGAAGATCACGCGCAGCTGTTTATTTATCGATTGCTGCTGTCGGATTTCGCCCGCCGCTGGCAACGCGACAACGGCCGGGGAATGGAAATCTCGGCCATGCTTCTCTCTTCCGCCGACGGTGCCAGCGCTCCGCTTCAGATTCATGGAGACTTCCATCAGGTCCTCGATGCGCGCAACAAACTCATCGCAACGCATTACGCGCTGGGACACGAGACTCCCCACTTTCGATATCGATATGAAGGTTTCAACGAGGAAGTTTGCAAAACCTGCGTGTCCTGGACACGGAAGCGGTGCCGGGAAGCCACAGATGTGTTTGGTGATCGGCCGGATGCGAACGAGTCGCCCAGGCTTGCGTACTTTCGACGGTTCACGCGGCTCGTCGAACTTGAACGCTGGGCCATGGACGAGGATCTGAGCGACCTGCTCGACGACAGCCGCATTGAAACACGAAAGAAATCATTTCGAACGCTGACGGATGTTCGATTGGTTGGCGATGCTGAGCCATTTACCTTTGCGTTCGAACACAATTCCTCGGACCTCGCGGCCGGTGACGCGGTCCTTATCCATTCCGGCAGCATCTCCAGCACTCCGACGTTTCATGGATACATTCGAAGCATCGAAGCTCAGCGGGTTCACGTTTCGATTCCACTGAAGAATCTGGATGTCCGCGTTTTTGCAGACACGTTGTGGATCATCGACCGTCTGCCATTCGATGTCACCACCGAGGCCAGCCACACCGCCCTCTACGATTTCCTGAAAAGGGGGGAAATGCGAAATGAAATCCCTCTCCTGAAGGGAGAGGGTGGCCCGAAGGGCCGGGTGAGGGGTGAAGAATTGAAATCCTCACCCCTCACCCGGCCCTTCGGGCCACCTTCTCTCCTGAATGCATCCCAGAAGGACGCAGTAGAGAAGGCGGTTGGGTGTTCGGATTTCCATCTCATCTGGGGGCCTCCGGGAACGGGCAAGACGCGGGTCATTCCGGAAATCATCCGGCACGTTGAAGGATCGGTCCTGCTTGGCGCGTTTACCAATACCGCCGTCGACAAGATTCTTCTAGCCCTTCTCGACTCGGATCCATCGGTTCGATTTCTGCGTATCGGTAAGGCATCCGATTCGCCGGAATTGGCCAGGCGCCTCAGTAATCCCGCCGAATACTTTTCCGAGGACCTCGCGGAGAAAAGCAGATCCGTTCATGCCGTGCGCCGTGCCATGGACGCCGCCCGCATCGTTGCGGCCACTGCGCATCGCGCATCCACCATGCCGTATCTTCGCCAGCGCCAATTCGAAATGGTTGTCGTCGATGAAGCGGCTCAGCTTACTGAACCTCTCACGCTGGGACTGACCCTTCGCGGCCGAAGATTTATTCTGATCGGCGATGACCGTCAGTTGCCTCCGGTCGTAAGAACTCGGGGCCTGGCGCTTTCCATGTTCGAGAGATTGAAGCAATCCGGCCAAATCACCTTGCTCGATACGCAGTACCGAATGCATCCGGACATCATGTCGGTGTCGAACCGATTGTTCTACGACGGGCAGCTGAGAAACGGCGTGACGCATGAAGAGCGTATGCCTCCGGATAAACATTCTGTCGAGTTCGTTTCCGTGGCTGGCAGGTCCGGTACCGACAATGATTCTCGAAGAAATACTGCGGAGGCAGATGTGGTCGCACAACTGGTTCGAAAATACGCGGAAATGCCGTTTAGTATCGGTGTTGTATCGCCGTTTCGGGCCCAGGTCGCGCTGATTCGACGACTACTGCAGGGTGTCGCCGTTACGGTCGATACCGTTGAGCGCTTTCAGGGCGGTGAGCGCGACATCATGATTCTTTCGCTGGTGCGCGAAGCGGGCAGTGATTTTGTATTCGATGAACGTCGATTCAACGTTGCCATCACTCGTGCCCGCCGCAAATTGATTCTGGTTGCTCATCCCCACCTATTCCAAAACTCGCGCTACGAGTGGCTTTCGACGGTCCCATGATCATCACCGCAAACTCCCGTCTGGCAAGGAGCCTTCAGCAGGCATACGACAGGAATCAAATCCGGAACGGACTCTCGGTGTGGTCGGCGCCCGATATTCTGCCGATCGGCGCATGGATGGAACGCTGCTGGCGCGAGTGGATCTACGCCACAAGCGACGCGAGCCCGGCTCAACTGCTGACTGCTGCGCAGGAACGCGCAAACTGGGAAGCGATCGTGGCCCGATCCGAATCGGCCAGGGAGTTGCTCCAGGTCGGTCCAACTGCCGAGGTTGCTGCTTCCGCATGGAACCTTGCTCATGCATGGAAAATCCCGTTCGACTTGCCCGATTGGGACAATGCCCGGGATCCTGGAGCATTCCGTGCGTGGGCGCAGGAGTTTCAGAGAATATGCGATAAGCGAAATTGGATTTCAGCGGCACGGCTTCCCGACTTTATCGCTGCAAAGATCGCATCAGGTGAGATCTCCGCTCCTGCGCATATGCAGCTGGCAGGATTCGCGGAGTTCACCCCCGCGCAGGAACGACTTCTCGCATCCCTGAAGCGGAAGGATACCGTTGTTGAAATTCTTCCGGCGCCGGACCATGGCGGAACTCAGTCTGCAGTGCGTGTGGGGCTTGTCGATTCGGATCAGGAAATTCGAACGTCTGCACGATGGGCCCGAAGTCTTCTCGAGAGGGCGATACGCTCCGAAGAACGCGAGCCCGTAATCGGTGTCGTCGTTCCGGAATTATCGAAATCCCGTAGCGCCATCGAGCGCGTGTTTGCCGAGGAATTCCATCCCGGAACGCGGATGACCCCAGATCTGGATTCCCGGCGTGCGTTCAATATTTCGCTTGGGCCGGCCCTCTCGGAATATCCGCTGGTTCAATCGGCGCTCCGTATTCTTCGCATCAATCCTCCGTCCACAATTCCATTCGACGATGTGACGTCGCTGCTGCGTTCGCCCTTTTTTGCAACTGCTCAAACCGAAGCCACCGCCTGTGCCGCGCTCGATCTCCAGATCCGACGACTCGGCGAGCCGCAGTTGACACTTTCCGAGATTTCCGGAGTCGCGCCTCCGGGTTTGAAATCCGCGTTGAGCCAATGGCAGCTGGAGTATTCGAAGTCCTCCGGCCGGCAGGTTCCGAGTGACTGGTCCGCTGCCTTTTTCAGGGAACTGAAATCCATCGGCTGGCCGGGGGATCGGCCGCTGAACAGCACGGAACATCAAACGTTCGTGAGGTGGAACGAATTGCTTTCGGAATTCGCCAGTCTGGATTCCTCGATGGGACCTGTCAGTCGCTCCGTAGCCGTTTCAATGCTCCATCGTCTGGCGAAAGATGAACAGTTTCAACCCGAGTCCGAGCCCGCTCCGGTTCAGATACTTGGCGTGTTTGAAGCTTCCGGCATGAGTTTCGATCATCTCTGGATCATCGGGATGCATGATGGCGTGTGGCCGCGGTCCGGCACCCCCAATCCGTTTCTGCCATTGCGGCTTCAGCGCAGCTTCAATCTTCCGCAATCGTCTCCTCAGCGGGAATTGAAATTCACAATGCTGCTGACGGGACAGTTGCTCGCCAGTTCGCCAAACGTTGTTGTGAGCTATCCCCAGACTGAAAGCGATGCCGCCCTGCGCCCCAGCCCCCTGATTTCGGTTCTACCGGAAGTTGCGATCGGCGATCTGGACCTGCCTGTCGCTTCTGCCCATTCCGAGATGCTCTTCCGGTCCAGGAATCTTGAAAAGTTCGACGACAGCAATGCCCCGCAGTGGACCGGCGCAAGAGCGCGTGGAGGCACCTCCATGCTGACGTATCAGGCTGCCTGTCCGTTTCAGGCTTTTGCGAAGGTTCGGCTTGGTGCGGAAGATCTGGAAACGCCGACTTCGGGATTGAGTCCACTGGATCGCGGCAACCTCGTTCACGACGTGCTGTCAGGCGTCTGGAAGGAACTCGGTTCTCACGAGACGTTAATAACGGAAAACTCCGCACAGCTCAGTGCCGTCATTCACGACAAGGTCGAAGCCTGCATTCGGAAACTGGGATTGAAACGGCGCGCGCTTCTCGAGCCACGATTCGCCGCTATCGAACAAGCGCGGCTGGAAAAGCTGGTTGGCGATTGGCTGTACCTGGAGAAGCAGCGCCAGCCGTTCAATGTAATCAGCCTGGAAGAGCAGCGCACCGTCACTATTGGCGGAATCGATTTCCTCATTCGGGCGGACCGCATCGATCGGATGGATGACGGCACCCATGTCGTCGTGGATTACAAGACCAGTAAACACAGCCCCAAGGAATGGGATGGGAATCGTCCGGATGCGCCGCAGCTTCCGCTTTATGCAGTAACATCGGACATTGCTCCCGCGGGAGTTATTTTCGCGATCGTGAAAGCCGGCGAAAGCAAGTTCGCCGGCCTGGCTGCCTCCGATGGAATGCTGCCGGGACTCAAGGCAACGACGGGAGATGACGCGCTTGCGAATCGAGTCCCCCGGTGGCGCAAGGTTCTCGAAACACTGGCAGCAGACTTTCGTTCAGGCAAGGCCGCTGTCGATCCGAAACAACCTCACCAGACCTGCCGGATTTGCGGACTTCAAAGTTTTTGCCGCTACAGCGAATCGAGCGTGCGCGACGAGGACGTGGATTCGCCGAACAGTGAGGCCGCCGATGACTGAGTTGCGCGGACAAAATATCAGGGATCATTCCCAGAGACTGGCTGCGCTCGATCCTGCCTCGTCGTTTATCGTGCAGGCGCCCGCAGGTTCAGGCAAAACCGAATTGCTGATCCAGCGATATCTGGCTTTGCTTGCGACGGTTCAATTTCCCGAATCCATCGTTGCAGTCACGTTCACCCGCAAGGCTGCGGGCGAGATGCGTCATCGCGTTGTCGACGCCCTGCGGAAGGCAGCACAGGATACGGCTCCGGAAAAAGTTCACGAACGTCAGACATGGGAGCTCTGCCGGCAGGTACTTGCGCGCGATCGCGAACTGGAATGGGGACTCGTTTCCCATCCGTCCCGCCTTCGCATCCAGACCATTGATTCTTTGTGCGGCATGCTGGTGGGCCAGATGCCCTGGCTGTCCCGCATGGGAGCGGGAGCTTCGCCCGAAGACAAATCCGAATACCTGTATCGGGAAGCTGCTCGATCAACCATTGAGCTTTTGGCGAACGAGGATTCCCGTGGTGCTGCAATTGAACGGTTGTTGAAACACCTGGATAACAATGTCGGCGTACTCGAGAGCCTGCTCACCGGAATGCTTCGCAGCCGCGATCACTGGCTGCGCCACATTGTTCCGAACATGGGGTCCTCGGAACTTCGTCCCGCGCTTCAATCCGCGATGCGCCAGATCGTTTCGGACGAACTGGAAATTGTCCGGGCGCTGTTTCCGTCTGACCTGACTTCAGAAACGATCGACCTCGCGAATTTTGCAGCCCGGAACCTCGCGGCGAACGGTTCTCAAAGTGACCTGCTCCACTGTGCTGGTCTTCAAAGTCCTCCGGGATCCGGCTATGAGAACGTCGCGCAATGGCGAGGACTCGCCGAATTGATCCTTACCAGGTCGGGAGATCGCCGGAAGAAGCTCGACGTGAACACCGGATTTCCACCGAAACCGGACTGCAAGGCGGAGAAGAGTCGGTGCCTCGCTCTGGAATATCCTGCGAGGTTTCTTTCTGCTCTCCACGGCGTTCGCCTGTTGCCGCCTGTGGAGTTCAGCGAATCCCAGTGGGAGGTACTGGGTGCGCTCGTCGAACTGCTGCCCGTCGCGGCGGCTCAATTGAAGGTGGTATTTCAGACCGAAGGGAAGGTCGATTTTACCGAGGTCGCTCATGCGGCTTCCGTCGCGTTGGGCACTCCGGACAATCCGACCGATCTCGCGTTCTCACTGGATTGCCGTATTCAACACCTGCTCGTCGACGAGTTTCAGGACACCTCGCAAAGCCAGTTCGAACTGCTCGAAAGACTCACCTCGGAGTGGACTCCCGGAGACGGACGTTCCTTGTTTCTGGTCGGAGATCCCATGCAATCGATCTACGGATTTCGTGAAGCCGAAGTGGCGCTGTTTCTGAAAGCTCGGGATCAGGGTGTTGCCAACATTCGGCTCACGCCGTTGGAATTGAGCGTGAATTTCCGATCGACAGCCGGAATTGTCGATTGGGTAAACACCGCATTGGGAGAAGCCTTCCCAACGCAGGAAGATATGTTTCGGGGTGAGGTAACGTACAAATCGTCCGTTGCCTTCGAGACGGGAAGCCTCTCGAAGGCAGTCGAGATTCATCCGTTTTTCGACAACAGTATGGAGTCCGAAGCCGAAACAGTCGTGGCGATCGTTCGCAAAGCACAAGCCGAAAACCCGACAGGCACGATTGCCGTGATCGTCCGGGCACGAACGCACCTGCCTGCGATTGTGAATGCGCTCCGCGCTGCGAATAAAAAGTTCATGGCAGTCGAGATCGACAAGCTGGGGATGCGATCAGTGGTCCAGGACCTGTTGGCGCTTACTGCGGCGCTGCTTCATTACGGAGACCGCAAGGCATGGCTCTCCGTGCTGCGGGCTCCGTGGTGCGGCCTCAATTTGGCCGATCTGGAGCAGGTCGTAGGGAATGATTTTCAGTCTTCGATCTGGGAATTGTTGAACGACGGCGCGCGAATCAACGGACTCTCGGATGATGGTCGCGCACGCGTGATGCGGGTGAAGCCGATTCTCGCGAATGCGCTCGAGGAGCGGGGACGGTTACCGCTGCGCCGATGGGTAGAAGCCACGTGGATGGCGCTCGGGGGACCGGCCTGTCTGGAGGATGAGACCGGCCTGGAAGACGCGTCCGTTTACCTGGACCTGCTGGAGTCCTCCGCTGCAGGCATCGACCTTCGAGACCCGGAACGATTTATCGACGATGTGGATGGATTGTTCGCGCGACCGGACACGCAATCCGACGGCAAGCTTCAATTGCTCACCATCCACAAGGCCAAAGGGCTGGAATTCGATACCGTGATTCTTCCTGGTCTGGGACGCCATTCCCGGTCCGATGCTCCTCGATTGCTGCTGTGGCTGGAGTACATGGATCGATCGGAGAAAGCCCAGCTGCTCCTGGCGCCGATCAAGCAAGTCGGGACCGACAGCGATCCCACGTACGCCTATGTTCGGAGGATACAGGCGGCGAAGGCCGCGAACGAAAGCACGAGGCTGCTCTACGTTGCGGCAACCCGGGCGCGATCGAACCTTCACTTGCTTGGCCACACGGAGATCGATTTAGAATCAGGAGCTGTTAAGGAGCCGGATTCCCGAACCCTGTTGAAAAGATTCTGGCCAGCGGCAGCTCCCACTTTCGAAAATGCCCGACGGTCGCAGTCGCTTATGAAAGTCTCGAATACGGAGCCAGAACTCTCCTCGGCATCGCCGGTTATTCCGCTGCGCCGCGTGAGTGTGAACTGGAAGGCCGTGGCGCCGCCCCCGGATATCGCATGGCAACCTGCTGCAGGGAACATTGATGTGGACGAAAGCCGGGACCGCGTTTCGTTCGAGTGGGCCTCGGAGCTTCAACGACACGTCGGCATTGTCGTCCATGCGATGCTGCAGAACGCCGGCGAAGACGACCGTTTTGAAACTCGCACGTCGACGATATCGGCGGCTCTGGTTGCCCAGGGCCTCGCCGGAGATCGCTTGCGTGAGGGAATTCTCCGAGTGGAAAAAGCGCTGCGTGCGACCGTCACCGATCCACGCGGGCGATGGATTTTGCGGCGGCACGATGAAGACCAGAGAGAATTCTCGCTGTGTGGCATGGTCAGGGGACGTGTACGCCATTTCAAGCTGGACCGGACGTTTGTCGACGAATCCGGAATTCGGTGGATCATCGATTACAAGACGGGGCCACATCAGGGTGCGGATCTTGAAGCCTTTCTCAGCAGCGAACAGGAGCGCTACCGGCCGCAGCTGGAAAACTATGCGCGCTTGATGTCACAAATGGATCCACGGCCAATACGCATGGGGTTGTATTTTCCAATGCTGCAGGCGTGGAAAGAGTGGTCCTGAACGATGCAGGCGTGGAGTACATCCCTTCTGATTGCGGTCCTGGTGTCGACCGTGCCCTTTACGCTGTTCATCAATGTTCTGATGCAACTGCCGCGTCCGCTGGCACAGTCGCATCGACGCTGGCCGCTGCCCCTGAATTATGCCCTGGTCGCGGCAGTCACTTCGTACACGTCGTACTTTATTCACCGCGGATATGTTGGATCGCGAACCTCCATTGAGATCGCGGGAGGGTGCCTGATTGCGGCGGTGGTTTATGGATTTGCACTGGCTTTGCTTCAGCGTCAGTTCTGTGGGGTGTACCCGGAATTCATCATCACCTCCGGGCCTTTCGGCTTCGGACTTCGCAAGACCAGCTATCGGAATATCAAGGATGTCCTAACGGTTGCAGAGCGCCGCAACGAAACCGAATTTCGCATCGAGACCGTGCACGGCCGATCACTTGCGCTGACGCTTCCCACACGTTACGTTTCGATTTTCTTCGATCACATTCAAAAAACCGTCAAGATGGATAGTTTATGAAACACGTCATTCGTCAGTACAAGCTGGAAGCCGGAGCCCAGGAAGTCGCTTACATGGAAGAGATGTTCACGGAATTTTCGGGCAGGAAAACCGCAAACGATATTATTCGGAGGCTGCGCGACCGCGAGCACCTCATCCTGCTGTCCATGGTTCCGTCTCCCGACGATCCGGGCCTGGATATTCCCGTTGCGTTCAAGGTTGGGCATGAGCTCCGACTGTCGGAGACCGACTTGTCGCTGTCGGACCTTGGATTTCACCTGCGCGACGTAGTGGATTTCAACGGGCGTAAAGTGTTCTACAGCTGGATTGGGGGGACGCGGATGCAGTGGCGGGGGCAGGGACACTATCGCGCGCTTACCGAGCAACAGGAAGAATGGGCGCACGATCATGGCTTTCACGAAATCGTGGTGAAGACGAAGAACAAGCAGTACTCGATGCGTGCCACGCTGGATCATTTGAAGTTCGATGTCATCAAGTTCGAAGCGGATGCGAAAACCAATTCGGAATCGAAAGTGTACTTGAGCAAGAAGATCGGAACGGACGTGCTGAAAATGCATCGGACGTCGCGTTCTGTCGTGGATGCGGCGTAGTGGAATAATCCCTCTCCCAACGGGAGAGGGTGGCCCGAAGGGCCGGGTGAGGGGTACAAATCAAAGATAGTCATGAGATTCATTTCGAATTACAAAGCCCACACAGTGGAACCCCTCACCCGGCCCGTCAGCCTGTCGGCTGACGTTCCACCCTCTCCCCAGGGAGAGGGATTCATTTGATATGAATCCGGCAACTACGATCGCAATTGATGTTACCCACAACGGCAAGCAGGGCCGTGTCGACTTGATCTTCGGCGAATGGCAGGACAGCCACATCGAAATCACGTTCCGCGATCGGCTCTACCGCAATTCGGGAGTCATCCGATTCAACGGCGAAGGTGCCGGCATCATGGTGCAGACTTCCAGGCCCTATGACGGGACTTTTGAAGATCCAAAGCAGTTCAACGATTACTTCGGCAGTATCGTGGGTTCGTTCGCCAACGCCTTCACGTTCGGCTGGTCACCGGCGCCGGATCGTATGATCACGTACGATGAGAACTACCACGAAGCGAACAAGTACATTCAGGGCGATCCCCTGGAGATCTCCATCAAGAAAGTCCAGGCGAAAATCATTGAAGAACTGGCTGGCAAGGGAAAGTGCGTCATCGCTGGTTGTTCCAATGGAGAGCTCGTTCGACAGTGCAGGGCAATTCAGATCGACGCGTGGGGATTCGATGTAATTCCGAATATTCAAACCATCGCTTTCCCCGAGGTGCGCGAGTGCCTGCGCACCGGATCGCTCACCGAAATTCCCTACAATAAGCAGGATGGGTTCGAGACGTTGATTGCCATCGACGTTCTCGAGCACATCCCGGAGCGCGACGTTCCCCGCATGGTCGATCAATGGATGGCCCTTGGAGTCCGCAAACTCATTCTTCTGATCAATTTGAATCAATTTTGGTTTCCCGGCCACATCACCTTACGGCCACTGGGATGGTGGGAGAAGCAGTGGCAGTCGCGGTTCAGGCTGGTATCCGCCAGCAGCCGCTTTGCAAGCCAGCCTATGGTTTACAGCAACGGTGGCCACTATAACCAGCAGTGGACCTTATGGGAGCGATGTTAGGTTCGTAATTCAATTCAAAGGAGATTTCATGTCCGAAGTATTGCCAGACCGTCTCAGCGTCAATCCGAAAAGCCCGCACTACAACGAGGAGATTTTGAAACGAAACGTGGGCATTCGCTTTAACGGTACAGAGAAGACGAACGTCGAGGAATACTGTGTCAGCGAAGGCTGGATACGGGTGGTTGCCGGCAGAGGAGTGGATCGACGTGGCAATCCACTGCTGATCAAAATGAGCGGCACTGTCGAACCGTTTTTCAAGGAAACGCCTTAGTCGTTATGAGACCCCGGCGTCCTTGAATCTGTCCAGCACGTGGTCCTTGATCCATTTTTCATCCCACCACTCGGTGGGATTCACCGGGACCCCGTGCAGGAACAGCCCAAAGTGAAGATGATCGCCGCCGGCCAGACCGGTGTCTCCGCTTTTACCCAGAATGTCCTTCTTCTTCACCATCTGTCCGGGTTTCACGTCGATCGAGCTCATGTGGCCGTAGATTGAAATCAAACCGGTACCATGGTCGACGATGACGGCGTTTCCATAGATCCCGAAATAATCAGCATAGACGACCTTGCCGTCGTTGCCGGCCTGAATGGGATTGTGCTGCACGACAGACAAATCGAATCCGACGTGATCCTGCTGGTCGACCGCCTTGCCCTTGTAGACGTAGGTGCGGCGATCCGCGAAGAACGCTTCCACCTTCGAGTTGCTGAGTTGGAGAAATGGACCATTCCATAGAAACGTTCCGCCGGACTGAGCTGCAAACTTTGCGATCGCCTCGTGGTTTCGCCGTCGCAGCTCGCTGTTGATCTTCACGAAAACCCCAACGGGATCGCCTTCATTTTTGATGTCCGGTGTGTGGCTTGTGATTTCCGGAACGACTTTTTGGATAAAGGAGTCTTCCAGTGGAATGTCGCGGCTTCGGAATTTCTTGGGGAATACCTTATGCCAGAACCCGGCAGACACTTCGTTTCCTGCGGCGTCGCGCGCGATGACTTTCATGTCGGCGTCTACGGGCTCGTCATACTGGAGTGCGAAGAGCGCAAAATAGAGTTTCTTGTCGCCGCTTTGCGAACCAGGAACCGGGTATCCTGGGAAAAAGCGTTTCCCCACCTGCACGCCCGACACTTCGACATTTGAGGAAACTCGATAGAGAACGCATTCGGATCCGCCCTGATTAATGTAGTGCTGGCCCGAGAGAACTTCCAGTTGTGGCGGTGTCACGCTGAACTGGAAGTCCTTCGCGATTTGAGTCTGATTGCCTTTCAGGTAATTCCTCAGTGCCTGGTCCGTCGCGACGACGGTCAGGGTTGCTGCGCCATCCTGAATCTTCGTCTTGTCGACCATCAGCTTGCCGACGTCATAGGTCTTTGTCTTCGGAGCCGACGCCTTCTCGAATGTCTCGTCCGCCAGTACCACGTCCTGATCCTTCTGTTTGAGATGAATCGTCACATGACTCAGCCCCGTTCCGGAGTCTGCGACCGTCAGTTTCAATGATGGCGAATTACCCAGAGCTTTGAAGTCGCGATCGAATGAAACCGCGGGCGCCTCTCCTTCGGTTCGGCTGCACGCGACGGCGAAAGTGGTCAGTAGAAGAAAAAGAACCAAACGCACAATGACTCTAATCATCCTAAAAGTGTATTCCGAGGTCAGACAAAACAGGGGCCATGAAAAAAGGGGCCAGACGTGTCATTCCCCTTTTTTACTAACGAGTCGCTGGGATTGTGATTGTGGGAATTGCCGTAGAAGCTCCGATGCGCGGAGGAGCGCTCTTCCAGAGTACCGTTCCGGATTTGTCGGTCAGGTACAGGGAATCGATTTCTTCGGGATAAAAGTCTTCAACGCGAATCTGTCCCATGGAGTTGGTCGTTGCTTCGTCTCCGCAGCAGGCGCCAGCGCAATACTTCAGGCAAGTACCCAGGATCAGACCAGCCGCGCTACCGTCTCGGCTGACGAAATTGATATTCAGCGGTTGTTTCTGGAAGCGATGAAGGACAAGTGTCGTGGTGGTCGCAGCGCCCGGGGGTGTAATGATCTTTCGAAACGGACTTACTCGATCCGGATCCTGCAACACGTATCGTCCCCGTTGAAGTTCAATCGCCACTTCACCATCGACATCGGGGAAGGATATTTCCCCGTTGGCGTCCGTTTTCCCGGAGGCCAGAGTTTCCCCTTCAATCGCCCCGACGTGATTCGTCGCTGCAAAATAGAGCCCGGCATCCAACGGAATGCCTGGTGCAGGAGCACGATTTTCTTCGACGATGCGAAGGGTGTGTGATATCGGATGCCGAAACGTGATGTTGATGTTTTGCAGCGAACCTTCTTCGATGCGAACCTCAGGTCTTCCAGAAAATTCAATGCCCGCCGATTTGGCAGGGGTGCCGCCTTCGGATCGCGGCTGGCCTGGCCAATATACGACTACCGTCACCGGGGCATACCCATTGGCTTGAAGAACGATGCGGGCCGGGTCTATGCGGGATTTACAAATGTCAGTCCATGCGCTGCAAAGCCAGTCCTGGTCGAGACGAACTGTTACCGACTGACTGTTCCGTGGAAGCCGTACCAGTTGTCCGCCTCCCCATACATCCAAATAGAGATCTGCTCTTGTCAGACTAATCGGTTGTCCATCCGGGCTGCGGGGAATCAGAGTCACCGAAGTTTGTCGTCGATAACCATCCGTTTGCGAATTCTGGGATATCGAAGCAGAAGGTCGGCTCAAAGAAGTTAGTGCAAACGTCAGAATCACAACTCTGAATAAAGTCTTCTGCTTCATGTTTACTAATGGTACCCCTCACCCGGCCTTCGGGCCACCCTCTCCCTTCGGGAGAGGGATTTGTCCCAACTTCTATCCGGACCTGATATGGCTCCTGTGAACAACACAGTGAATACCGGAGACTATGGCAGAAAACGAAAAGCATCCCCGCCGGCGCGCGACGGCGGAATCGATGGCGGCGACACAGCGCGACATTTCGGTCAGCGAGTTCTTCGCCAAGAACCGGCACCTGCTGGGATTCGATAATCCGCGCAAGGCGCTGCTCACGGCGGTTAAGGAAGCCGTCGACAACTCTCTTGACGCGTGCGAAGAGGCCGGCATCATTCCAGAACTCTGGGTTCACATGGAGGCGGCAGGTACCAATCGCTTCAAAGTGGGAATACAGGACAACGGGCCGGGCATTGTCAAGAAGCAGATCCCGCTGATCTTCGGCAAGCTGCTCTACGGATCGAAGTTCCATCGGCTGCGCATGAGCCGCGGACAGCAGGGAATCGGGATCAGCGCTGCCGGAATGTACGGAATGCTGACCACGGGAAAGCCGGTGAAGATCATCTCGATCACATCCCTCAGGAAGCCGGCGCACTACTTCGAAATTCAAATCGACACCAAGCGGAACCAGCCGGAAATCGTCAATGGCCGAGGTGAGGGTGAAGAGATTCCGTCAGGAGAAAAAGGCCAGCGCTACATCGCCGATCACGGGATCGAATGGGTGGCGCACTACCCGACTCCCGACGAGCATTCCCCGCACCACAAGGAAGTGCGCAGCGGGACCCGTGTAACGATCGAGCTCGAAGGACGCTATGTCCGCGGCCGCGGCAGCGTAGACGATTATCTCGAGCAGACAGCCATTGCAAATCCGCACGTCACGATTCACTACATCGATCCCGAAAACCATGAGACCACCTACGCGCGATCGACCGGGCAGCTTCCGCCCGAGCCGCAGGAAATCAAGCCACATCCCTATGGCATCGAGCTGGGGCGCCTCGTGACCATGCTCAAGGACACGACCGGCGGCACGGTGTCCGGCTTTCTCACGGATTCGTTTTCGCGTGTTAGTCCTGCCGTCGCGAAACAGATCTGCGATACGGCGAAAATCAGCAGTCGTGCCAATCCCAAACGCATTGGGAGACAGGAAGCCGATGCGCTCTATCAGGCCATTCAGGTTACAAAAATCAGCGCACCGTCCACGGACTGCATTTCGCCGATCGGAGAACCGCTCATCCTCAAGGGTCTGCATCAGCAGGTGCCCGGCGAATTTTTCTGCGCGGCCACGAGGCCGCCCGCCGTCTATCGCGGAAATCCATTCCTGATCGAAGTCGGTCTCGCCTACGGTGGTGCAAGCCCCACTCAAAAGGTGAACCTGGAAACGCTCACCGATTTGTTGTCGGAGAGCGATGCGCGATCGGTTCGACAGTTCCTTCTGACGACCTTTGATGGAATCGGTGCGGCCGGTGCGGAACGAATCATGACCGAAGCACGCATGGGTGCACGGCAGTCGCCGTCAAAACTCAAGAAGGACGAGATCGCGCAACTGCACGCCGCAATGAAGAACGTGAATCTGTCGGAAGGCCAGTCCATGCAGGTTCTTCGGTATGCCAATCGCGTGCCCTTGCAGTTCCAGCCGGCGGCCTGCGCGATTACGCAGTCGGTGATTGGCAATAACTGGCGATCCTACGGATTGTCGCAGTCTCGCGGCCAGCTGCCTTCGGGCCCCGTCACAATCATGGTGCATATGGCCAGCGTCTGGGTGCCGTTCACCAGTGAGTCCAAGGAAGCGATCGCGTCGTATCCGGAAGTTACCAAGGAACTGCGGCTCGGATTGCAGGCCGTTGGCCGCAAGCTCGCGATGTACCTGAACCAGCGAAAGCGCGTGAAGCAGGAAGGCGAGCGGCGCGAGATTTTTTTGCGGTACCTTGGAGAAGTGGCGACCGCGGTTTCTTCCATCAAGGGCTATGGGGATGGAAAGAAAAAGGATCTCTACGGCCAGCTGTTGGGAGTCGCGAAACGCAAGACCGCCGTCGCCGATACCCAGCTGGACGATCGCGGAAAGAAAAAGGTCGAACCTGTGGCCGAGGATTTTGGAGAAAATGTTTTGATCGTGGATACGGAGCAGCATGGCCAGGAAAACTAAGAAGGCGTCTGAAACGGTTGCAGGGGCTGTTCAGCTGACAGCCAAGGACAAGAAGACCCTCGGATCAATACAGGGTCTCGCCGACGAAGTGGTGCAGTCCGCCGACCGCGGCCGGGCACCTCATGTCGAAATTCCTTCGCGATCGCTGACCAACGTGCGGTTCAACCAATCCAAGCGCATCATCGAAATGGGAAGCGGCACGAACCGCCGCGAGCTGTTCAATCTCAACCAGGCGAAAAGCTACATGCAGACGCTCCTGGTGGGCTCGGGCGCCAAGCAGCTGATCGACCAGGGAAAGACAACCAGCATCCGCGGACTTTTCTATCTGTTGAAGCACACCATTGCAGGAACCAGCGAAGAGACATTCGACACGCAGGACGAATGCGATCCGATCATCGAGGACGTGGAGGTCGCACTCGACGCCATGCGCGAAGAGCTGCATCTTTATGCCAAGAACGCCGGTGCCATGGTCGGTCCGATCACGTTGATCGACAGCGGAGACGAGATTGACTGTTCACGGATGGGTTCGGGCGGCTACAGCATTCCATCCATCGTCGAACCGGAGATCGTGCAGTTCAAGAAAAACGCGGCGAAGTTCGTCCTGCATGTCGAAAAGGACACGGTGTGGCGGCGGTTCAACGAAGATAAATTCTGGCGGCAGCACAACTGCATTCTCACGCACGGTGGCGGACAGCCCCCACGCGGCGTTCGACGGATGCTGCATCGGCTCCACTATGAATTGAAGCTTCCGGTTTACTGTCTGCTCGATAACGATCCCTGGGGGTATTACATTTACAGTGTGCTCAAGCAGGGTTCGATAAATCTGGCATACGAGTCCCGCCGCATGGCGATTCCCGCAGCAAGGTACCTCGGATTGCGCAGCAACGATTACGTGCGGTGTCAGCTTACGCCAAGCGTGCAGATCAAGCTCAACGAGCAGGACATCAAGCGCGCGAAGCAGATTGCGCAGTATCCCTGGTTCGCGCACAAGAAACCGTGGCAGAAGGAAATCGACATGATGCTCAGCAACGGGTTCAAACTTGAAGTTGAAGCGCTGATCAGCAAGGACGTCAGCTATGTCACCGAGCAGTACGCCCCCGCGCGCCTCGCAGAAGAGAATTTTCTGGATTGAGGGGAAGCCCTCTCCTGAAGGGGAGAGGGTGGCCCGAAGGGCCGGGTGAGGGGTGAAGAAATAGCTGCACCCCTCACCCGGTGCTTCGCACCACCCTCTCCCTTCGGGAGAGGGATTCACCCACATATCTCGTATTTTTTGGATATCATGCACCGTACAAAACTTTTGAGGTTGGCTATGAAAACAACTTTGATCACATTGGTGCTTCTTACGACGGTCGTATTGGGGATCTCCGCCCAGCAGGCACCGGCGCCGACTCCAGCGGCTGCGCCCGCCCCGGCTCGCTCCCCGGCAGGCAACGATATTTCATGGGCGTTTGCCGCCACCAACGGTGCGCTTCCTCCGGAACCACCGACGACGCAGAACAGCGTGCCTGGAAGCACGAAAACGTATTTGCGGTCGCAGATCGACGATCTGCTGAATCCTCCGGACTGGTTTCCCAACGAACATCCACCCGCTCCCGCCGTCGTGACCAAGGGCCATGATGCGGTGCTGGCCTGCGGCGCGTGTCATTTGATGTCGGGGCTCGGGCATCCCGAATCGTCAGACCTTGCAGGTTTGCCCGCGGAATATCTGAAGCGCACGATGATGGACTTCAAGAGCGGCGTTCGTCTCGAAGTGAATCGCATGAACACGATTTCGAAGGCGATGACCGACGAAGAGATCAAGCAGGCCAGTGATTGGTTCGCCTCGCTCAAGCCTCTCCCGTGGACTCAGGTGAAGGAATCCACGACTGCTCCTAAAACGTTTGTCGGTGGAGGCCGCATGCGGTATGCGGCGCCCGAAGGCGGCACCGAACCGCTGGGTAATCGAGTCATCACGCTGCCGCAGGATCAATCGAGGGTCACCAAACGCGATCCGCATTCCGGCTTCGTCGCCTATGTTCCCGTCGGAAGCATCAAGAAGGGCGAGGCGCTTGTGAAGAACGGCGGCAACGGCAGAACCATTGCGTGCGCGATATGCCACGGCGATGGCCTGAAGGGACTGGGAAATGTGCCAGGACTTGCAGGACGCCATCCGTCATATATGGCGCGTCAACTCTACATGTTCAAGGACGGAAGACGAAACGGCGGAGATGCGCAGTTGATGAAGAAGCCGGTCGCCCAGCTGACCGACGCCGACATCATCAACATCGTGGCCTACCTCGCGTCGCTGGATCCTTCGAAGTAGCGCGTCACTCGTCAACGGTCGGCAGCGTGATTGAGAATTTCGCGCCGCCGTCGGGATTGTTCGCGGCCGAGATCGTACCGCCATGGCGTTCGATGATGGAGCGACAGATCGAAAGGCCCATTCCCAGACCTTCCGGCTTGCTGGTGACGAAGGGATCGAAGATCGTTTCAAGCTTTTCCTCGTCAATTCCAGTACCGCTGTCCTCGACTTCGACCAGCGCATTCGATGGATCCATCGAATGCGTGCGGACGATCAGTCGCCGCTCACTGAATTCGGTTTCACTCATGGCGCTAAAGGCATTGAGCATCAGGTTCAGGATGACCTGCTGAAGCTGAACACTGTCTCCCCTGACCGGGCGCACGTCGGATGACAGGTCGAGGTGGACCGTAACGTTGTGCAGGTTTGCGTCGCCGTACACGATGCGCTCCACAAAGCGGATCACACTGTTGATATCGACGTTAGTCAGATCTGCCGGCGTGTTGTCGCGCTTGAACATGGCCCGCAGCCCGTCAATGACTTCTCCGGCGCGTTCGGTGACCTCGCGGATACCGGTCAGCGTGATGCGCAGCTTCTGAAGATCGGGACTGGGAGCGTCGAGCAAACGCACGCCGGCGTGGGCGTTGATTAGGATCGCGGCAAGCGGCTGTCGCAATTCGTGCGTCAGGCTTGCTGTGAGATCGCCAAGTGTGGCTATTCGTGCGACATGCTCCAGCTCTGCTCGCTTTTGCGCGGCTGATGCATCCGCCTGTTTGCGAGCCGTTACATCCATCGAAACGCCGAAAAGCTTTGGGCCGGTGCCGTCGTTGTGCCCAACGCACTGACCGCGCCCATGAATCCAGCGGACCGCGCCGTTGGGTTGCTGCACGCGATACTCCATGTCGTACTCGCCTCGAGTCTGTATCGCCTGCCGGATCGCTGCATCTCGAGCCGTGCGATCCTCGGGGTGCACGCCATCGACAATTGCCGAAAAATCGAGGCGCTCGTCCGGCTTGAAGCCAAACAGCGAGCGCCCTCGCTCGGTCATCCACACATCGTTGCCCGAAACATCCCAGACCCACATGGCCAGGTTTCCTGCATCCGCAGCGAGACCCATCAGGTTCGCGCTCTCACGCAACGCTTCCTTCGAGCGTCTTTCCTGTTCAATGACAACCGCCAGCAGCATTAACGGAGTAGCTGTCACCAGGAGGAATAGTTGCAGTGCCAACGCATTCTCGACGGGAGTCTGCTCCATGAACGGACCATGCCCGCGCATGGTTCCCCAGATCGCTTGCATCGTCATGATCAACATTGAGACGCTGATTCCACCAAGGCCGAAGCGGAGCGCTGCCCAGACGAGCAGAGGAATCGGCGCATACAAGAGGGCGGGCGAAGTGGTGGGTCCCGCGAACGTATGATCGAATACGAATAGTCCCAGCGCCGCCGTAGCCGCACCGACGAGAACCGCTTCCAGCACACGCCGGTTGGTCAGTCCTCTCGGGCGTTTGACGAACAGAAGGTGCGCACCCAGCAGAACTACCGGCACCAGGACGATGGTCGTTACCGCGTTCGAGATTCCCAGGTTGCGCCATTCGATCCAATAGCGAGTGCCGTACCCGTAGGAGACCGTAAACTCAGCACCCCAGAAGGCCGCCCCAAAAGGAACGAACACCACCGCGATGAGGACGAAGAGAATCGCGTCACGAAGCGTGATTGCCTTGAGTGGAGACTTAATCAGAAGGCGAATCCCAGCCGCTGCTGCGACACATTTCACAGCGTCGAAAACCTCGCAGGTCAATGCGTACATCGGCGGCCAGCCCGCCTGCTGGGTCGCCCAAAAATGAACGCTGGCTGCAGCGAGTACGTAGGCCCACCAGTGTCGAGTGGGGACGAACAGCAGGATACAAAGCAGAATCGCGTGCGGAGGAAAAAACAATGAGACATTGCTGCCAGGAAAGCGGAGCGACCAGGCGATCTGCGTGGCAACGTAGTAACAGACAGCGCTCGCCAGCACATAACACGCCGTGCGGAGCATTGCCCTGGCGGAGCGTCCTTCGGATCCGTCGTCTTTCGGAACCGCGAGTTCGCGATTCATCCACTGTTCACGCGGAGCATCGATCAGTCCCGTGACGTTTTCCTCCCAGTACCACGCCAAAGACATTGCGGGTCGCGGAAACTATAGCGCAAATCCCCGGAACACGGGTTGCTTGCCGTTCGGAGAGTTCCGACTTAGCATGACGGCAACGTCCACACGAGAAGAGGAATCAATGCCTTTCAGAATTCGAATGAATCGGTCGACGCTGTTTCTGATTGTGGTTCTCACCACGCTGGTCTGGACCGCTCTGGTGACCCGCGCCCAGTCGGGTACGCAGTCGGGTACAAAGACTGGCGAGTGGCCAACATACGGAGGAGATCTCGCGAATACGCGCTACTCGCCGCTGGACCAGATCACGGAAGACAATTTCAGCAAGCTTGAAGTGGCCTGGAGATTCAAGACGGACAACCTCGGTCCGCGTCCTGAATTTCAACTCGAAGCGACGCCGCTGATGGTGAAGGGCGTACTCTACTCGACTGCCGGAACGCGGCGAGCCGTCATCGCCGTCAATGCGGAGACCGGCGAGCTGCTCTGGACTCATTCGGAGAACGAAGGGCCTCGCGGCGATGTCGCCCCGCGACAGCTTTCGGGCCGAGGCCTCGCGTACTGGACGGATGGTACCGAAGAGAGAATTCTCTACGTCACGCCGGGCTATCGCCTGATCGCGTTGAATGCAAAGACTGGTTTGACGATTCCCGGATTCGGCGTGCGCGGTGTCGTGGATCTGAAGCAGGAAGACGATCAGATCATCGATCCGCTCAGTGGAGAAATAGGACTGCACGCCACACCGGTCGTCGCCCGCAACGTTGTGATTGTCGGAGCCGCACACACAACAGGCGCCAATCCCAAAAGCATTCGCGGAGTAAAAGGCTACGTTCGCGGCTTCGATGTGCGGACAGGCAAGCGTCTGTGGATCTTCCACACCATTCCGGTCGGTTCCGAATACGGAAACGACAGCTGGGAAAAGAACTCCAACTCGTACACCGGCAACGCCGGCGTGTGGGCTCAGATTTCGGTGGATGAAGAACTCGGGCTGGTGTATCTGCCTGTTGAGTTGCCGACCGGAGATTACTTCGGCGCGAACCGTCCTGGGGATGGACTGTTCGGTGAGAGCCTTGTCGCCGTCGATCTTCAGACCGGCAAGCGGCGATGGCATTACCAGCTAGTGCATCATGGAATTTGGGACATGGATATTCCATGCGCACCAATCCTGGCAGACATCACCGTGAATGGCCGCACCATCAAAGCCGTGGCACAACCGACCAAGCAGGCTGTGCTCTATGTTTTCAATCGCGAGACGGGCACGCCCATCTGGCCGATCGTCGAGCGTCCTGTGGAGAAGGGAACTGTCCCTGGAGAGTGGTATTCGCCCACGCAGCCGTTTGCGACAAAACCACTTCCGTATGACAGGAACGGTTTGTCGATCGACGACCTGATCGACTTTACTCCGGAGCTGCGCGCCGAAGCCGTGAAACTGGTATCGCGCTATAAGATCGGACCCATCTTTACTCCGCCCGTTGTCAGCAAATTGGAAGGACCGCTGGCCACGCTCACTCTGGGGACTTCAACGGGTGGGACAAACTGGCCGGGAGGATCCTACGATCCGGAGACGCATATCCTTTATGTGTTCTCGCAGAGCTCCGTCACTGCGAAAGGGCTCGTCCCTCCTCCGCCGGGATTCTCGGAGATGAACTACATTCAGGGAACAGCGTTGGAAGGCGCACGGCTTACGGGCGGCGCTGGCTCTGAAGCCGGGGCGACATCGACGGCGGCGGCCTCTGCTCCGGCGGCAGATGCCGGGAGCCTGCTTGTTCAGGGGCTTCCGCTGGTAAAGCCTCCATACGGGCGCATCACGGCTATTGATTTGAATCAGGGAGAAATCCTTTGGCACATCGCGCATGGCGAGACGCCGGACAATATCCGGAACCATCCGGCTTTGAAGGGGCTGAACATTCCGCGCACCGGAAGGCCAGGCACGATCGGTACGCTGGTGACCAAATCCCTGCTGATCGCCGGCGAGAGCGGATTTGCTACGACGCCTTCCGGCCAGCGCGGCGCCATGCTGCGCGCCTACAACAAGTCCACGGGCAATCCGGCCGGCGCTGTCTACATGCCGGCTCCGCAAAGCGGTTCACCAATGACATACATGCTGAAGGGGCAGCAGTACATTGTCGTTGCGGTCAGTGGCGCGACGTATTCCGGCGAGTTCATCGCGTTCAGACTTCCGGTGCGGAGAGGCGCCAACTGATTCCAACCGGCACGCTATTTGGGAGCAACGACCGTTAGCTTCGAATCCTCGTAGTGCAGGCGATATCGCGCGCTTTCAGGAAATTCGGACACAAGTTGTGTCTGAATATCGGTGCGCCTCAAGGCAACCTGTGTCGCGTTGAAAAGATGGTCCGCGGTGAAGTAAAGCGGGTGGGAGTCGAAATATATCGTTTCATTCGGGGGGAAGGCCGGCAAGGACCGTATCTGTGTCACAAACGAACGGTAGTCGCCAATCATCGGTCTCTGCCAGGCTCTTGCTTCCACGCTGAGTGCTTTCTGAGTAACGTAGGTGCCCCAACACATCAACGGAAACAGAACGCAGCCAACAGCGGTTGCAGTGCGATCAGAAAGTTCTAGTGGTCTCCAATCCAGAATCGTTTTGACGAGAAACCCCGCCATGCCGCAGATCCCCAGAAACGGAATATAGGCCAGATACAACGCTCGATGATTGATCATGAAGATCACAGGAAGAAAAGTAATCAACAGATAGATCTGCAGGAATACCGCGGCGCGTTTCCCGGACAACAGCATGACAATCAACAAAACGACGAATCCTATCGCCCAGATCTGCCAGCGGAAACTGGTGTCGAAAAAAGAATTGAAGTAATAGGCCAGTCTTCGCCCCAAAGTAATCCATCGGATATCCATGTAGTAGAGATCCGTGCGACTGATTGCCCCAAGTTCCGCCATTTTCATCAGGCCGTAGCCGAGCCCCATTACTCCGGGGATAAGAACCTGCGCCGCCTGCTTCAGTCGAATTGGAGTGCGAAGCGACAGATCCCAAAGCAGCCAGATCGCCGGAAGTGTTATCGCCATTTCCTTGGCTTTTATAGCGAACAAATAAATGAGCAAACACAACAGCAGGCGCCGCCAGCTGCGGTCCTCCTGTGCCCAAATCAGAATGCCGGCGAAAAACGCGCAGGCGCTCAGAAGATCGAAGATTGTTCCGAAGCTCCAGTAGATATCCGCGAACGCGGCCTGAGACGCAAACAGCATTGCGCCTGTCGCGGCTGCGGAGCGGTTGGTCATCAGTCGCTTGAGAACAAAGTAGACGAGCACGGTATTGACCGTGTGCATGAACCACGCGAAGACGTGATAAACGCCGGCATTGAGATCGAAAAAGCGGAAGAGAAGCCAGTAAAAGAGCGTGCCTGTCGGTCGGAAGTAGTGGGATGCCGGATTCACGACATGCCATGCCATCTGACCCGGACTCTGCAGCTGTACCCAGTAAAGATTGATGAAATCGTCCGTTGTGAAATACGAGTCCGCATAGAGATAGAACGTTGCCAGGAGCAGAACGGCGATTGAGATGGCCACGATATATCGCATTTGGAAACCGTAAGCGCTATCCGTCCTGGGAACCGCGAAACTTCCGAAGCACATCCAGAAACAACGGGGGGACGAGCCGGCGTGCAATGCTCCTCGACTCTGTGATGAACTTTTCGCCGGGTCTCGCTTTGAAGACCGTTGAATACGTCTTCTCGTCCTGAGGCCGGCCATTGGAGTAGTAATAAAGCGCGAGAGACTTCCGGGTCCAGCCCTCGGGACACGTCAGCGCATCCGGGTGGCCGTGGTACGAACTGTTTGTCGTGGAGAAAATCACACAGCGATTCGCAATGGGAAGAATTTTTCTTTCGCAGCGCGCCATGTTCGGAGACCACAGCTCCAGATGGCCGCCATAGCTTTCTTCCCAATTGCGGTTCAAGTACAGAAGAAGGTTCAGCCGACGATCCAGTTTCAACCTGGGGTACCAGTTAAAGTCGGTATGAATCTTCAGGAATCCCCCGCGTTCGATCTGATGAAGTCCTCCGCCCCAGTAATAGGGATCCGGAATGATTCCTTCGATACCCGTGAGTTTTTCCAGAAACTGGCAGAAGCCGGAGGAATTGAATTGCTGCAAAAGATGGCGCGTCGCAGCGCCCATCTGGGTTTCATCGCGCGACGCGAGCTTTTCTTCGGTCTCCTGCCGGTAATGAATCCAATCGAGAGAACCCGGCTTTGGAAATTCCCGCAGGACGTCATCGAGAACGACGTCGTCCGGAATAAAGTTGTCCAGCACGACATGAGGGTAAGGTCTGGCCTCTCGATACGACGCGGCCAGGCTCTCCGAAAGTTGGGAAAGATAGACAGGATCGAAATAAAAATAACTTGAAGACATAGAACTCGCGGCAGACAGTCTACGGCAGATTGGCCTTCATGGCATCCGACAGGATGAGGTTCTTGTATGCCGGCGACAACCACCCCTCTTTGATCAGTTGATTCGCGCGCTGTTCCACCTTCGACTGATAGTCCTTCTTGTTTTTATATAGTGGCTGTACCTGTTCGTGAGTCAGCGGCAATTCGTAGCCGGCAATGCTGCAGAACAGCTGTACGGATGCGGCGGCAGTCAGTGGCGACGGGTTCGGGATGGGCTTCGGATTGGGTTCATTCGGCGAGACGTATCGATTGACGGGCACGTCGACATAGGTGCTGCGAACTCCTCCTTTCGGATTGCCATTGCCGTCCAGTGCAAGTACTGAGCCGTCATTTTTCAGGTCATTGTCGACTACGACGTAATCGGCGCGGGGCGGAACCTTTGCCTTGTCGATCCATTGAATGAGACGTTCGAGACCAGCGCTCAGTCCCATTCCCTGCGGAAACCGGCTCACCGGATATTTGCACGGGTCGGGATCGTAGACCGGATTGATGCGGGAATCGTTGTGCGCCAATCCTGCAACTTCATAAATACGGAATTGATCTCCCGGGGCATCGCCATCGGGACGTCGATAGCGGTTGCCGGTCGCGGCATCCGCTACGATCTCCGTCATTGTCGGCATTAAAACCAGTGGTACATCGACCTTCATGACAGGGGCGTTGCCACCGATGCTCGTCGGCAGAAATCCGTCGAAGATTGGTTTCATTCCTTCCATTCGGTGGATCATGTGCGTGGGAAGATACCCGGTCAACGCCATAGCCGATGCCGAAGTCCCCATGAGAATCATCTTTCGCGTGGGCAGTCCTTCAAGTGGGCCGCGGCTGCCGCCGTTTTTCACGAGTGCTCCAACCTGGGCGATGATTTCGTTGACCTGAGCAGGCGCGATGGCGAGCGGCTTATATCGTTCCCCGTTCGCCTGGGTGAACAGCGGCACGCTTCCCGTGACGATTTCAAGGCTGATATGACCCTGGCTCATGACGTAGGTGTGGAGGAAGTGGAACATATAGCTGTTGCCGGTCGGATGCATGGGTTCGGCGAGGACGATGCCACTGAATTGTTTCGCATCCGCGGGGCGGCGCACCAGAATGCGCGTCGTGTAGGGTTGACCCTGCGCGGTGCCGGAGACGAAGTACTCCTTCACGATGTATTTGAAGTGCGAAAGATCCTCGTCTGCTGGAAGACGCTGCAGCGCGGAAAACACCGGACCTGGACCAGTCACTTCCTTGAATGAAGGTATGGGGGCACTGGTCTGTTGCGGTTGAGCCGCAAGCAGTACTGCAAAGGCCAGAGTTGTTGCGAGCGTCAGGTACCTCATGGCTGACAATCATAACCGCTCTTGGAGGGAATCCCTCTCCTGAAGGGAGAGGGTGGCCCGAAGGGCCGGGTGAGGGGTAAAGAGATGGCGCCGTCACTGTACCCCTCACCTGCCGCTTCGCGGCACCCTCTCCCTTCAGGAGAGGGATTCGCTTGCAAGAACTCTCCCCCACTTCACGCTATGATGTTTGCTTTCATAATTGGACTCGCAGGAGGCTGGACGATGTCAGATTTCCCCGAGCGCGCAAAACGCGTTGGTGCCATTGCAAACGAACATGCCGCGGCTGGCGACAAAGAAGGCCGGCTTGCCGACGCGGTAGTCGCCGCACTGCATGATGAGCAGCTCTATGGCATGTGGACGCCGCGAATCCTTGGCGGCGCCGAACTGACTCCCGTCGAGTCGCTGCAGGTCATCGAGAACGTTGCCTACGGAGATCCATCGGCGGGCTGGGTGCTCATGGCTGCTGCGCTCGCTATCGGTACCGGCGCTGCTTACTTGGGAGACTCCGCTGTGAAGGAATTATTCGGCGGCAAGCGCTTCCCGGTGATCGCCGGGCAGGGCACCCGCCCTGGTAATGCCGTCCCCGTCGATGGCGGTTTTCGGTTGAGCGGATCGTGGAGCTTTGCGTCGGGAATTAAACACGGTACACACATACATACCCTCGGCATCATTGAAGGCACGGGAGAGCCCCGCATATTCGTCCTTCCCGTCGGCCAGGCAAAGCTGATCGACAACTGGGACGTGATGGGCCTGCGTGGAACCGGCAGCATCGACTACACCATCGATTCGGCATTCGTTCCGGATGCGTATACCCATTTTGCCGTGACCGAGTCCCCAAAACGCGGAGGTGCGCTGTACACGATCGGAATTGCCGGCTTCGCAACCATCTGTCACGCCGGCTGGGCCTGCGGAATCGGGCGCCGGCTGCTCGATGAGTCCGCAGCCTATGTCCGGAATCGCGGTGGACGGGCGGGAAGCCAGGCGACCAGCGAAGCATTTCCTGAGGACTACGCCAGAGCCGAAGGGATATATCGTGCTGCACGAGCGCTGGTGTATGAAACCTGGAATGACGTGCAACGCGCACTCGAATCCGGAGAGAAGTTATCGGTCCGACAGCACTCGTTGATGCGTCTCGCCATGACGCATGTGACCTGGGCTTCGCATCAAGTCGCGACCTTCGCTTACGAATCCGCCGGCACCACCGCCCTGCGTGCGGGTACGCTGCAGCGATTGTTTCGCGACATGCACGCTGGAACACAGCACATGATCGTATCCCCGCCCGTCTTCCGCGCCATCGGGCGGGAACTTGCGGGCCTCGCCCCCGACAAGAACTGGCGCTTTGTGGAACTCGTATAGCGAGCTACAGCTTGATCACAGAAAGCCCTGACGTTTTGGCCGCCGCACATTGCTTGTCATCGGCAGACACAAACACGTCGGCGTGCCACGCCATAGCGCTGGCAATCTGAATGGCATCCGAAGAGCGAAGCGGATTGGTTTCCAGGAGTCGAATGCTGCTCAGCAGTACTTCATCGGTGATCTGAATGACCGTGGTATCCGCAAGATCTGACTCCAGCGCGCTTTTCGCTGCTGCATACTGAGCCGTCGTTAGGGTTCGTTCGCGCCGCCGCCGGCAAAGTGCCGAAATAATTTCCGGCACGCAAAGAACCGACACGGAAAGGCCAGTAGCCCGTTGCAGCAACTCATCGAAATCGTCGCTCGCTTCATCGGCGATGTATCGTTTTGCGAGCGCCGAGGAATCTGCAAACAGATTCAACGCCGATCCTCGAGGATTGCCTTCGACAGTGAAGGCGCCTTGCCTGCCAGCTTCAAGCCTGGCTTCCGCCAGGAAGGTTCTCCCCGAGCGCTTGGCGGGACAAGACGCGCGACGACCTTGCCGTGGCGATGGATCTCAACCTCGGCACCTTTTTCCACCAGATCCAGCCAGGTCGATGCGTTTTTACGGAAGTCGGTAAAGGAAACAGCTTTCATGCTGAAAAGTGTACATTAGTGTACAGAAGTGTGCAAACTATTGCCGGTCACATTCGCGGCGGTTCTACGCCTGTATTGCGATACGATGCGGGTTCGGAAAGGGGGCGTATGTTCAAGCGAATTGCATTGCCGGTTTTGATAGCCGTTGTAGCGTTGGCAACCTTCAATTTATCTGCGCAGCAGAGCCCGCTGCAGAAAGTGACAATCAATTTCCCCACGCGGAGCGCCGGTTCCTGGCCGATGTTTATCGCAAAGGAAGGCGGCTACTACGAGAAGTACGGTCTGGATGTGAACCTTGTATTTGGCGCCGGCAATATCGGTGTCGCGATGATCGCAAGCGGCGAGGCGGTGATGACCAACTCCTCAATGGAACAGGCGCTGCAGGCAAGCTCTCGCGACGGATCCCTCGTGTCCATGGGCAGCATGCTGAACAAGGGCCCGTTCTCGCTGATGGCCGCAAAGGGATTCAACAGCATCAAAGATCTCAAGGGAAAACGCTTTGCGGTGAGTGCTCTGGGCGACGCGCCCTACAACTACACGGTCGCACTGCTCGGGAAATTCGGCATTGGACCGAGAGACGTCGAGTGGATTCCGGTCGGCACGGATGCCACGGCGCGAGCGACTGCGCTGGTCGCCGGTCGTGCGGATGCAACGCTGCTCACGGCGCCACAATACTTCAGGGTCGAGGAGCAGGGATTCCGGAACCTCGCCAATCTTTCCGACTACGACGATGTTTATGCGTCGAACGTTTACCTGTTCACCAAGGCCACCGTCGCTAAGAATCCCAAATTGCCGGAACTCATCATCAAGGCCCATGCGGAGGCCATCAAGCGCTTCTATGACGATAAGCCTTTCGCGATTAAGGCTTATATCGCCTACGACAAACAAACAGAAACCGACGTCGCACGCATCTACGACACGAACTTTAAACAGAACCTGCTGGAACGCGTTCCGTATGTTATGGCCAGCGCAGTCACTGCGACGAAGAAACAAGCCGAAGAGCAGGGGACGACGCAGCTTCGAGATTTCAACGTGAAGACTATCGTGGACAACAGCGCGGTCAACCGTCTGGTGAAAGAAGGGTTTTTCGAAAAGCTGTTTGGCAGTTCCATCAAGGCGGAAATCGATCGCAAATCAAAAATGGCATTCAGATAAGCATGGCTGAAATCGTTCTAGGCATCTGGACCACGCACGGTCCTCAGCTGAGCACCACGCCCGAGCAGTGGATGCTTCGTGTTCCTTCGGATCGGAAACGACGCCACTGGTTCAAAGGAAGGGAATACTCATTCGAGGAACTGGATGAATTGCGTCGTTCCGAGAATCTCGCCGAACGATCGTCGCTTGAAGCGCGGACGCGCAATCACGCAGCGTGTCAGGCGGCGATTGCGCGGGTAGCGGCGATATGGAAGAACGTGAATCCGGATGTGTGCGTTGTTTTCGGCAACGATCAGCGCGAACTCGTCCTGCCGGAAATGCAGCCGGCTTTCACCATCTTCCATGGGGAAACGTTCTGGAATGGACCCTTGCCCAAAGAACGTGCCGCGACGTTGCCGCCGGGTATCGGCGAAGCGGAATGGGCCAACCGCACCAAAGAGCGAACCGAATACCCGGGTCTGCCCGATTTTGCGGCGCTGCTCCTCGAGCGCGGACTCGACAACGGCTGGGACTTCGCGGCATCCAGCGGCTGG
>Ga0184628_10000012_pt1 | contig 92761 bp, 91 predicted proteins | sample PLM4_5_b1_FD_133149 | JGI IMG/M metagenome (GOLD analysis project Ga0184628, IMG submission 133149) | Groundwater sediment microbial communities from an aquifer in East River, Colorado, USA - PLM4_5_b1 | ecosystem: Environmental > Terrestrial > Soil > Riparian zone | place: USA: East River...
GACCGGAGAGACAAGCAAGCGACTTCGCCAGGGCAATCATCGGCTCATTGAAATACCCAGGCCCGACATTGATGACACGTTCGGCCTGCGCCTGCAGCGCGTCACGCACCAGCTGCGGGCTGTGGCCGAGCGAATTGACAGCCCAGCCCTGGACAAAATCCAGATAGCCCCGGCCGTCGGTGTCATAAAGCCAGGAACCTTCGCCACGGACGAAGGTTTTCTCGGGGCGATGGTTAGTGAACATCAGGGATTCGGAGGATGCATAAGTATTCATATGTGTGAATAAGTATGCAGTAAACGGAAAGCCATACAAAGAATTTTCGTGATGAGCCTGCTGTCCTGCTTGACGTAGACGGATCAATGAAGCATCCTGCATGCTTATATGGCAAGCCGATGCAACTGACGCTTCACGCCGATTACGCATTTCGCGTGCTGCTTTATCTCGGCAGCCAGCCTGAGGGTCGAGTCGCATCGACGAGGGAGATCAGCGAAGCTTACGGAATTTCCCGGCACCATCTCATTCGCGTGGCCCGGACGCTGGCAAGAAACGGATATGTGACAATCTCGGGCGGGCGAGTGGGAGGACTATCGCTGGCACAAGACCCGCAAATCATCCGCCTTGGAGATGTCATCCGCAAGGCGGAAACCAATTTGCGAGTCGTGGAATGCTTCGACAAGGAAACCAATACCTGCCCGATCATTTCAGTCTGTCAGCTCAAGCCCGTTCTTAATCTTGCATTGAACGCATTTCTATCCGTGCTGGATGGCTACACGCTCGCCGACATGCTGACGCAGAAACACGGTGCCCGCCTGGCAAAAGTCTTTGATTCCCTGGAACGCCGTTAGCGCTGGCCTGGCCAGCGAGTGTCGATGGGCTTCTTTGGATCTGCCGTAATCTGCAGGTCCGCACAATGGTGATATGAATAATCCCCATCCGCATTCAAACCATGTTCGGCCATGAACTGGATGATCTGCAGCGTGCATTTCGGGCAATTGATGTTCGGAATGTCGATATCTGTTTCAAATGGATCGGCGGTTCGCGCCGTATGCGCAAACAATCCGTCTGCCAGTACCGGAATGACGGGAGGATTCTGAATCACGGCGGAAACGGACTGAGGTCCCCGTGCGCCTTCACGCGTCGTGACTATAGGATCCTTCGGAAGCTCCGTACGCGAATTGACGGCAAGAGCGACGCGATAGTGACCCGGATGGTAAACCGTCTCCTGGACCTTGATATGAAGCTTTTGTCCGCCCTGAATCTTTCCAACGATGTTGCTTGGCATCCCGGGATTCTGGGAAGTCCCTCCGCACGGCGCCGCCTTCTGGGGATCACCATTGGCCGCTTCCACTAACCAACCTTGCGGCTCGAGCAGCTTGAAGTGCGCATCCGTGGCAGGAGCCATCGCCAAAACCACCAGGAGTCCCAACATAACGTAAATTAATTTCTTCATACCACCCTCCTCAGTACATTAACGACAGGGGATCCGATCAATGTTCAATTCTCAATTTTCATCCGAGTGGCGTCATGTTTGGATACTCGGTATATAGTGTCAAGACTTTTCAGCCCGACAGTAAGGGTTAGACTGCGTCGCGATGATTTCAGATTTCACAAAAGAACATGCGACTCGATACGTCGCCAATGCCGCATACACCCAGGCTGCAATATTTTTCAAGGACGGCAGTCATCTGACTTTCGAACACAGCAGCCGCGACAATCGATGGGCTCGTCCATCCACAGATGGAACCACTGCAGACGCCGTCTGCCGTGCCATGTTGCAATTCCGGCTCAATGCGAAACACCTGCAGCTGTTTTTTGAGGATGGGAGCGATGTGGAGTTCAAGCAGGGGATCTGATCAAAGTTCAATTCTCAATTCCCATCCGATCGGATGAGAATTGAGAATTGAACATTGATCAGATCCTTCCCAATTACGGTTCGGAGCAGACAAAGTTTTTAGAATCGTCGGTGCTTCCCGTGCCGGAATACTTCGCGAGCTGGGGAAACGGACACAGCGGACGAGTCATTGGAGTCAGTCCGCCTCTTCCGCCACCGTTGCGCGCGGCAACGATCTGGCTCGGCGCAGTTCCCTTCTCCTTCCACGCTTCCATTGCACCCAGAAAATCCGCCTGGTCCGGCCCGACACCGCCGCTGCAGTGGCCCATACCCGGCATCAGGAACAGACGCATCCAGTCATCCTGTTTTGTCGCGCCCAGCGCTTTGGTCACAGCGTTGTAGTAGTTGATGGTGTTCTCGGGTGCCGGGCCGGGATCTGCCCATCCGTGATACATCATCAGCTTTCCGCCGCGCGCTTTGAACTTCGCAAGATTGGGATCGCTGGATTCAATCACCGCTCCGTTTTTCAACGCCAGCGCCAGGTCGGTATCGAGATCGAACGACATCAAATCGAAATTGGCATCCTGACGGCCGAGATAACGTGGCATGTCCGCAAACAATGGATTCATCGCTGCGGCTGTTGTGGGAATTCGCCATCCGAATTCGAATCCCGGAGAGTGACCCGGATAAACCAGCTCACCGGATTTTGTTGTGACCGAAGCATAGGCTTTCTTTGCGGAATCCACCTGGGCCGCCGTGAAACAATCGGCAGCATCCCCGGACTTGCACAGCAATGATGCGGGATCGAACTTGCACATTCGCGGATCGCTGACGATTCCGTCCTTCACTCCGTCTTTTTCGTCGCAGGCCACGAGAACAGCGTTGTTGAACAGCGTCACTTTGGCCGCAGGAACGAGACGCGCAGGATCCTTCAACATTTCCACCTGCAGCGACACCTGGGACTCGTTCAAGTGCACCTGGTTGTATACCGGCGCGCCCGCGATGATTGCGTCGAAGTCCTCGGGATAACGTTGAGCTTCCATCAGGCCCTGACGACCGCCGGTCGAACAGCCCTGGTAGTACGAAAGCGAAGGCGCGCGATTGTAGAACGCTTTGATGATGGCCTTCGATTGAACAGCCATTTCGTGCATGGAGCGATATCCGAAATCGATGACCTTTTCGGGATGCCCCACGGCAAAGGATCCGCTGCCGCCCTTATGTCCGGTATCATTCGAAGCCGCTGCATAACCTCTCGCCAGTCCAGCCGAGACAGCGCCGGTCTCAATATTCCCGGCCCAGCCGCCATTACCGACGGCAAGAAATTTTCCGTTCCAACCTTCCGCAGGCATACGCAGCTCCATCTCAATGTGCGAATCGCTCGACGGCGTGAGGACGGCGGTCACGCGACAATGTGCCGGAAGCGGCGCTCCACCGCCTCTTCCACCTCGTCCCGCCGCAGGGGCCGCAGCCGCCGGAACAAATTCGGCGGCAGTGATTGTGGTGTTGGGAAGCGTCAACGTTTTTAACGCTTCGCAGGGAGCCTGTGGCACGAGCGCTGCGAAAAGAACGAGAGTCATTCCGCTCAGCATTGAGTGAGACCTCCTGAAGTAAAAGGTTGTCGCGGCAAGTCTTCTACTGGAGTGAAGTAATGTCAAGCACGTCAGGGGGACTGGTTCAGGCTTGTTCAGTCGAAAGAGAAATATTTCGAACAAATCTTTCTCCTGAAGGGAGAAGGTGGCCCGAAGGGCCGGGTGAGGGGTACAAAGATGATTCTCTGCACCCCTCACCCGCCGCTTCGCGGCACCCTCTCCCTTCAGGAGAGGGATTCGCTACCATCTTCTTGTTGGCTTCCTTTGGCGTCATCGGTATTCTCCTTAGTGCTCTCTTACCTGATTCTCGTCAAATCTACATGAGGAGTCGCATATGAGCAGGTGGCGCAATCCAACACGGCGGGAGTTCCTCCAATCGAGTGCTCTGCTGGTCACGGCGACATCGGCATTTGCATGGCAGGGCGCACCTCAGCGCATCAGCACGATCGCCGGAACAGGCATGGCGGGCACCGCTGCGGACGGCGATATCGCGGATCGTGCCACGATTAACAATCCCTTCGGACTGGTGATCGGGCCCGACGGCGCGCTGTACTGGGCCGAATTTGGAAGCCATCGTATTCTTCGCCTCGACCTCACCAGCAGGAAGATTTCAGTAGTCGCCGGCAACGGAACCCGCGGTTATTCAGGAGATGGCGGGCCTGCCGACAAGGCGCAAATGAATACGCCCCATGAAGTGCGATTCGACAGCAAGGGCAACATCTACGTTGCGGAGCGCGACAATCACGTCGTGAGATACGTCGACATGAAGACGCGCATCATATCCACGGCGGCGGGCACAAACATGCCGGGCTTCAGCGGTGATGGCGGTCCCGCAAACAAGGCACAATTGAATCAACCGCACAGCATCGCCCTGGATCGTTCGGATAATGTTTTTATCTGCGACATCGTGAACAACCGCATCCGTCGAATCGACCCGAAGACCGGAGCAATTTCGACTTATGCGGGAACGGGAGCACGAACGCCGGCGCCGGAGGAAGGCGGATTGGCCGACACGCCGCTTCCCGGCCCGCGTTCCATAGATGTAGCGCCGGACGGCAAAATGTACCTCGTCCTTCGAGAAGGAAATAAATTGTTCGTGATCGATCCCACGGCGGGACGGCTCAAGCACCTGGCAGGAACCGGAGAGCTTGGCTACGCAGGCGATGGCGGGCAGGCGCTCGCCGCGAAGTTCGGCGCCCCGGGCAACGCTCTCAATGGCCCGAAGGGGATCGCCTATTCTCCGGATGGCTCGCTGTATGTTGCCGATACCGAAAATCACGTCGTCCGAAAGATCGATTTGCAGACCGGAATCGTGTCTACGGTTGTTGGAACCGGTGAACGCGGCGACGGACCGGATGGCGACCCGTTGAAATGCAAACTGGCCCGGCCGCACGGCCTGTTCCTTGCCGGCCGCACTTTGTATATCGGCGATAGTGAGAACCATCGCATCCGCATTCTTCAGTAGCGGAATTTGAATTGACGGCCACCGCCAGGGCCGGCGTGGATTCGGTGAAGCAGGATCCCAAAACCTCTACATCGAACGAAAAGGAGACAACATGGATTCCAGGACTCAAGGCAGTCGAATTTGGAGCGGGTTCAAGAGCATCGCATCCACGTTATTGTTTGTGTGGCTCATTACCCATCACATTGCGCAGGCTACTGTCGTACCGACCGAATCCATGTCGCCCACAATCCTGGTCGGCGATCACTTCTTTCTCGATAAGGTGGCGTTTCCGGCAAACTATCCCCAGGCCCTGCAGAAATTTCTCCCAACACGAGCGATTAAGCGAGGTGAGATACTCGCGTTCTGGTCACCGGAGACTCCCGATCTTCGTCTGGTGAAGCGCGTGATTGGGCTTCCTGGAGAAACGATCGAACTTCGAAACCGACTTGTTTACATCGACGGCCGCAAACTCGACGAACCCTACGCGGTCTTCACCGATACCCTGAATATCCCGCGACGAGACAACATGGCGCCGGTGACGATTCCCGCAGATTCGTTTTTCATGATGGGCGACAATCGCGATAACAGCAACGACAGCCGGTTCTGGGGAGTAGCGCGGCGGGAAGAAATTATCGGAACGCCGTTGTTTGTGTACTGGTCGTACGACGGCGGGCCGTATCAGCCCAGGCAGAGTCTGGGAGACTATGCGCGGGACTATGCGTCGGTGGCGACGCACTTCTTCAGCAATACGCGATGGTTCAGAACGGGAACGATGGTGAAGTAAGGTACCCCTCACCCGGCCCGCTGACGCGGGCCACCCTCTCCCGTCGGGAGAGGGATTTTCTTCAATACTACTTTGCAGATTCCAGTTTTCGGATAAGGGCGGCGGTGCTTTCATGCGGTACTGCGGCGCTGCCATCAAAACCCGCGCTACCGGCTAGTCCCATTGCGAGATCCAGAGGGGTTCGGCCATTGCGGTCCTTAATATCCAGTTTCGCCCCCTGCTCGACGAGAAACTGAACCACCGGATCAAATCCCTGAAGTGCCGCGCCGTGCAGAGCAGTACGACCGGTGTTCTCGACAGCATTGATATCGAGACCTGCAGCCAGGCAAAGCTTGATGGTTTCAATGATCTCGGCGGGAGTCTTATGCCGACCCGTCGTGTCCTCTTCCTTTGTGCCGACGCCCGCAGCAGCCATTAGCGGTGTGATTCCACCTCGGCCCGCAAGCTTCGCATCGGCGCCCTTCTCGAGCAGGAATTTCACAACAACGACATCGGCCGCTTTTCCCGCACGAACCAGAGGAGTCGTACCGGCACCCAGCATCGTGTCGTCACCGCGATCCAGCTTCGTCCGGTAAGGCTGCTGCTGTTTCAGCTGGACATTCACGTTCGCGCCGTGAGCGACGAGCGCTTTGATAATGTCGAAGCTCGTTAAATCGTTATCGATCTCCTTCGGAGAGGGCCTGTTCGATTCCGGCATGCTGTGCGCGTCGACTGCTGCATACAGCGGAGTGACTCCGGATTTGTGAGCCAGATTCGGGTCCGCATTCTTGTCGAGCAACGCACCCGCGGCATCGTAGTGACCGTTCATCAGCGCCAGGATCAACGGCGTGTAGCCGTCGGGATCCGCCGCATTCACGTCTCCACCAGCGGCCGCAAGAATCGGGATGCAGGAAGCGCTGCCCTCACGAGCGGCCAGCATGATCGGAGTGAATCCGCCAAGGGGCATCCATTTCTCGCGAGGCTCCGCGGACTGTTGCCTTTCCCATTTCACCACATTCGAACGCGCATTCACGTCGGCGCCATGAGCAATCAATTCCTTCACCATATCCGGATGATTTTGCGCCGAGGCCCACATGAGTGCGGTTTGCCCCTTCCACTCGTCCCGGGAATCGACCTTTGCGCCGTGGGCCAACAGGACTTTCGCAGCGTCCACATTTCCCGTTCGCGCTGCAGTCATCAATGCCGTCTCGCCTTCGGTGCCGACTTCGTTGGCATCGGCGCCGGCCTTCAGCAGCTTCTCGATCATTGGGGCGCTGCCGTTGAGAGAAGCCAGATAGAGCGGCGTCACACCGTAACGGTTCGCCACTTTCACTTTGGCGCCGCCAGCGATCAACTTGTCCACAAGCGCAAGATCATCGGCGCGCACGGCCCAATGCAACGCGGTGGTTCCGTCGACCTCGGGGGCATTTACATCGACCTTCTGCTGAAGAAGCGCGGTCGCTGCGGCTTTGTCTCCCTTCTTAACTGCGTCTGCCAGACGAGTGTCGGGAGGCGCGGAGAGCACGACCAATCCTGACAGCGAAAGAAGAATTGCTGCGATCCCTGCGCGTCTCATAACTCCGACATCTTTCCCGTGCTGTCGCCAAGGCTGTCCATCGGAACGCCGGCCTTGTCCAGCAGCGTCAGAAGAAGGTTCGTCATTGGCGTGTGATCCGGATACTTCAGGTGACGACCACCCTTCATGCGGCCGGATGCCCCGCCGGCAACGAGAATCGGCAGCGGGAAGTGGTTATGTGCGTTGCTGTTGCTCATGTTGCTTCCGTAGAGAATGATCGAATTGTCGAGCAGGGAACCCGCACCGTCGGGCGTGGTTCTCATATTCTCCAGGAATTGCGCAAACAAGCTGACGTGATAGGTCTGGATCTTGACGTTCTTATCCATCTTCGCCGCCTGGTTGGAATGGTGCGAGATGGCATGATGTCCGTCCGAGACTCCAACCTGGGGATACGTGCGGTTGCTGATTTCGCGGGCAACCATGAATGTGGACACGCGCGTCACATTGGCGCGGTATGCCAGGACCATCAGGTCGTACATCATCTTCACGTGATCTTCGTAGGAATACGGAATTCCAGTCGGCGCGTCCGGCAATGTCAATTGTGCATCCGCCTGCTGAGAACTGGCGTTCTGAATCCGGCGTTCAATCTCACGAACACTGTCCATATAATCGTTCACCGTAGAGCGGTCCTGTGCGCCCAGCTTCTTCTGAAGATCTGCAGACTGCTGCGTGAACATATCGAGGACGCTGCGATCTTCCTGAGTTCGAGCCATTCTGGAAGCGGCGCTGCCACCCATTCCGAACATGCGCTCGAAGGCCTTTCGCGGATTGATTTCCATTGGCAGCGGCGTCGTGTGGGTGCGCCAGGAAACCGTGTTCATATAGATGCAGCCATAGTCGCGGTCGCATGCGCCAATCAGTCCCGAATGATCTTCCGTACCGAGCTCAAGGGAGGGCAGCACCGTATCCTGCCCGATCTTCGCCGCGGCATACTGGTCGGCGGTAATCCCCGCATAGGCATCCGTGCCTTGAGTGGCCTTAGGACGAACACCGCTCAGCCACGTCGCGGGACTCAATGAATGCACGGCCGTTGTATCCGCGGCCTGATGTCCGAGACCACTGATGATGTTGAGTTTGTCGCGGAACGGTTCCAGCGACTGAAGAATGGGCGTGAATTCGAATCCGGATCCCTCCGTCTTCGGAGTCCATCGATCCATGATCGCGCCATGCGGCATATACACGAATCCGAGTCTGGGATTCGCGTTTGCTGCGGTCCGGACCTGAGCAGTTAACGCGGGCACCATGCTATCCAGAAATGGCAAAGCGAGGGTGGCACCTGCGGCGTGCAGGAACGTCCGGCGGGAAAGGTGCTTCTTCGTAATGAACATGGCCTTCTCCTAGTTCTTCGTCTTCATCTGAAACGGCGTACTTTTCACGATATCCATAACCAGTGTCGTAAACCGATAATTGTTCTTCGCGGAGTCCTTCACGATCGATCGAACCACCGGCATGTCGTAGTATTCCAGTCCGCGGCCGAGAGCATAGGTCAGCATTTTTTCGGTCATGGTACTGACGAACTGTTCGGGATGTTTCATCAGCGCCTCGCGCAAACTGACCGGACCACTGACCAGCGTCCCATCCGCCAGCTGACCGGATGGATCGATTGGACCGGAAAAGTCCTTTTTTCTCCACTCTCCTGTCGCATCGAAATTCTCGAGCGAAAAACCCAGCGGATCCATCACCGCATGGCATGTCGCGCAGGCCGGAGTAGCGCGATGCTGTTCCAGGAGTTCGCGAACCGATCGGGGTTTTGCCCCTTCCTCGTTTTCCTTCAACGGCGGCACTCCCGGCGGCGGAGGCGGCGGCGGTGTTCCGAGTATGTTTTCCAGTATCCACTTGCCGCGCAGCACCGGAGAGGTCCGATTCGGATAGGAGGTTACCGTGAGTACACTCCCCTGGCCAAGAAGTCCGAAGCGGGCAGGATCCTTCAGAGTGACGCGGCGAAACTGGCTGCCGTACACATTTGGAATTCCGTATTGTTTTGCGAGCCGCTCATTTACAAACGTATAGTTGGCGTTCAGCAGGTCCACCACGCTTCGGTTTTCCCGCATGATGCTTTCGAACAACATCTCCGTTTCGCGGCGATATGCCTGGCGAAGATTGTCGTCGAAGTTCGGGAAGGTTGGTCCATCCGGACGCGCGCTTTGGAGATTCCGAAGGAACAGCCACTGGCCCGCAAAATTGCTCACCAAAGCCGTGGATCGGGAATCCGCAAGCATTCGTTGCACCTGGGCTTCAAGGACGGCGGGTTCCCTGAGCCTTCCCTTCTCCGCAAGGCTCAACAGTTCTTCGTCAGGGATACTGCTCCACAGAAAGAACGAAAGGCGCGACGCCAGTTCCAGATCACCCAGCTTGTAGGCGGCTCCCGATGCAACGTTGGCAGGATCGATTTCCGTTCGGAAAAGGAACCGCGGACTGGTCAGGATCACTTGAAGCGCACTTTCGATACCTGAATCAAAACCGCCTTTTTTCCTGCCGTTTTGATAGATCTCCATCAACCGGACCATATCGGTCTCGGCAACAGGTTGTCGGTAAGCACGACGTGCCAGCGTTGAAACAATTTTCCTGGCGCATGTCATCTCGTCGGCGGCGCCCGGCAGGCATGACAGAATGCGGCGTCGGCTGGGCGTATCCCCCGATCCGGTCGATTTGAACGGTCCAGTGATGTCGACATGGTCGATCTGCGGGATACCATTCATGTTCTGAAGATCGTGATCGCGAGTGTGCAGCTGCAGGGGTTCATCCGACTCTGCCGCAGCCTTTTTCAGAAACGCCGCGCCAATGACATGTGGACCGGCTTTTAAGGGAAGCCGGATTTTCGTGCGCGCATCAATAGCTTCCGCGGCCGTCGCAAAGTTGGCATCCGAAAGCCGGTTATCATCCGGACCGCCGACGGGGACCAGGAAAACACGTTCGCCGTCCACGCTCACTTCGAGCTGGTGAGGCCATTCGAGCCCGGGCACATATCCAAGCACATTCCGGAGAATCACAACGTTCAGGTCGTACTCGGCATCGAGCGGAAAATTTTTGCGAATCAGAATGCCGCCGCGGGTGCCCAGCGGCAACTCGTCGACGTGGTCGGCCTGGGATCGATCCGGCGGAATCCGAAAAGTCTGAGTCACGGGCAAAGTCGCCGGGTTTCCCATGGCGAGGCTGCTGATCTTTCGAGACGCAGACAGGTACTGCTCGACGAGCGATGGCGAAAGTCGCAGGACATCGGCGATGTTGTCGAAACCGTTGCTTTCATCGTCCGGTGGGAGAAGTTCGGCAACATCCAGGTCGAGGTCGATCAAATCCCGAACCGCATTCCCGTACTCCGTCCGATTCAGACGATGAATGGAAGTGCGCCCTGGATTGGGCTTTGCCAGGCCCGCTCGATCGAGCGAAGTCTCGAGCATGGCGATCATTCCGTCAACCGCGGCCTTGCCCGGCTTCGGTTGGCCAAGGGGCGGCATCATCCCGCCTCGAAGCTTCATCACGACCTTTTCCCAGGTTTCCGCACCTTCTGGAATGTGATCGAGGCTCAGGGTATCAAGTGTGAGTCCGGCAACTCTGTCGTCCACGTTATGGCATTGGACACAATACTGGTCGAGCATCGCTCGCTGGGGGGACTTTGGGCCGGACGCAGCGGAACCCGACGGGGGACTGGATGCAGAGCCAGGCGCACGCTGAGATCCATATACCGACAGGGTGAACAACACCGTCAGGACGAACACAAAAACGGCAAAAATCCGGACTATCGGATTACTAAAATTTCTTCGCAACATATTCAAATATGGATCGTTAATGCTGTCGCGTAGCTTATCAACGCCTTAACCGGAGGTCAATCGAATGAGCGTGCTCCGCGTGGTATACTTCGACGCCTTTTCTACATGAGTTACACGTTATGAAGCTACTTCTGGACTACGGCTCCAGCGGCCTTGAAGTTGAATTTCCGGACGCCCGAACAACGGTAATCGAGCCCCTCTATGTGCCACCGGTGCCGGATGCCGCCGCTGCACTTCGCCATGCAATCCAGAACCCCATTGGGCGAAAACCACTCGGGGAACTGGTTAAGCCAGGCCAGAAGGTGGGAATCTCCGTTTGCGATATCACGCGAGCTCAGCCTCGTCAGCTGATGATTGAAGCGCTGCTTGCGGAAATGCCAGGCATTCGCATGGAAGACGTCGCCGTCTTCATTGCCACAGGCACACATCGCCGCAACACCGATGCCGAAATCGAAGCCATGCTGGGGAAGGAAATAGCCCAACGCTGCCGTATCGTCTGTCACAACGCGCGCGACAACGCGTCACTGGTTCACGCCCTGGACACGAGCAAGGGCGTGCGGGTGTGGATGAATCGCGACTGGCTCGCGTGTGATTTCAAGATCACGACCGGGTTTGTCGAGCCGCACTTCTTTGCGGGATTCAGTGGCGGACCCAAGATGGTAGCGCCGGGTCTTGCCGGTCTCGACACCGTGATGGAACTTCACAATGTCGCCCGCATCGGCCATCCCAAAGCGATATGGGGACTTACAGAAGGAAATCCCGTGCACGACGATGTCCGCGAAATTGCGCGCTCCATCGGAGTGGAGTTTTCTCTGGACGTTACCCTGAATCGAGATCGCGAGATAACGTCTGCGTTTGCAGGCGAATTACTTGCCGAGCACGCCGCCGCGTGTGTGGTTGCGAAACAGAATGCCATGCGGAAAGTCGACGCGCCTTTCGATGTCGTGGTGACCACGAACTCGGGCTATCCGCTGGATCAAAACCTATATCAGGCGGTAAAAGGAATGTCTGCCGCAGCAACGATCGTCAAGCCCGGCGGCACCATCATCTGCGCGGCCGAATGCCGGGACGGCATTCCCAGCCACGGGGCATACCGTGAAATCCTGGAATCTCAGCCATCGCCGCAGGCCTTGCTCGACATGATTACCTCACCTGGCTATTCACGACCCGACCAATGGCAGGTCCAGATTCAGGCCATCATCCAGCTGAAAGCGAGGGTCCTCGTGAAAGCCGACGGTCTGTCCGATGATCAGATCTGTGCTGCTCACTTTGAACCCATCCACGATGTTGGAGCCGCGGTAAAGCAGGCGCTTCATAAAGCAGGCCCCGACGCGACGCTTTGTGTGCTGCCTCAGGGTCCCCAGACGATTCCCTATCTGGCATAGGCAGAAAAAATCGCGGTACGCTCCCGATTCCCCCGTAATATTAAGGGATGGCTAACGATCCAAAGATGCAACAAGACGAAGCGGCGGATGTTTCCTTCGCCGACATTCTCAACGAATTTGAAAACAAGAACCGCAGCATAAAAAAGGAAACCACCGTTGCTGCGGGAAAAGGCAGAGGCCGGAGCAAACGTCCGCCGTCTCCGGCGCATCGAGGGACAGTTGTGGGAGTGTCGAGCGACTTCGTCCTCGTCGACTACGGAGCAAAGTCCGAAGGGATGATTCCTGCATCAGACTTGCGCGATCGCGAAGGCCAGCTCACCGTAAAACTTGGCGATAGCTTTGATGTCTCCATTGTCAGCTTCGACAACGAAGGCATGGCGACACTTTCTCGCACCACTGGCCCGCGTCCCCGCGACTGGGATGGACTGACGCGCGCATTCGAGAACAAGGAAATCATTGCTGCACGAGTTACCGGAATGGTGAAAGGCGGCTTCACCGTAGATGTCGGCTCACGCGCATTCCTGCCGGCGTCGCGCAGCGGAATCCGCGACACGGCCGAGATGGAGAAACTGGTGGGACAGGAGATTCGCTGCCGCATCATCAAGCTCGATATCGATGATGAAGACGTCGTCGTCGATCGGCGCTCGGTGATGGAAGAAGAAGCGGGTCAGCTTCGTCAGAACACCCTCGCAACGCTGGTCGAAGGCGGAGTGGTGCGAGGCACCGTGCGATCGCTTGCCACTTACGGAGCATTTATCGATATTGGCGGCGTCGACGGGCTGTTGCATGTCGGCGATATTTCCTGGTCGCGAGTTTCCGATCCCGCTTCCGAACTCGCTGTGGGCGATGTGCTGGATTTGAAGGTTCTGAAAGTCGACAGGCAGGCTGGAAAGATTTCGCTCGGGTTGAAGCAGATGTCTGAAGACCCGTGGATAGCGGCGGTGGCTAAACTGACTCCAGGCGACCGCGTGACCGGCGAAGTGACCCGACTGACGGATTTCGGCGCGTTTGTGGAGATCTCGCCGGGAGTGGAAGGAATGATCCACATCTCGGAAATGTCATGGACTAAACGCATTCACCGTCCCGGTGACGTTCTGAAGATCGGTGAGCGGGTTGAGGCTTCTGTTTTAAAGGTGGACAGTGCCGCGGGACGCCTTGGACTTGGCCTCAAACAAGTTCTGGGAAATCCCTGGACGACCATCAAGGAACGTTACCCCGAGGGGCAGGTCGTCGAAGGCAAGGTCACCCGGCTTGCAAAGTTTGGAGCATTCGTGGAGGTGGAAGAAGGCATCGAAGGCATGATCCACGTTTCGGATTTCACCAACGAGAAACGCATCGAACATCCGAGCGACATCGTGAAAGTGGGACAGACGGTGCGTGCCCTCGTCCTGTCGGCCGATCCGGAAACGAAGCGCCTGAAGCTGGGAATGAAACAGCTCGAGGCCACTTCCGCCGATAAGTTTGCGTCGGAAGCCGCCGTCGGCGACCGCGTCAGCGGACGCGTGTTGCGCGTGCGCGGGAATCATGTGACGGTTCAGTTGGGCGAAGGCGTCGAAGGTACATGCGTTGTCGAGGAATCGGCGCCGGCCGCCCCTGCTCCAGTCTCCGGAGGATCCCTCGCAGCTCAATTGGCGGCAGCCTGGAAGACCGGCGTGAAACCTGCGGCTGCATCAGGTCCCGAACCTTACCGTGAAGGCCAGATCCGTGCTTTCACAATTAAGGCAATGGACACTGCCGCGAAGAAAATTGAACTGACCCCAGCCTGAAAAAGGGGCCAGACGGGTTATTCCCCTTTTTCTCAACGCGAAATCTTATCGATATCCTGGGGAATAAACTGAATATGGCCCTGACGAACTTCGTCGAGGAGTTCGAGCATTGGGACTATCGAAGTGAAGTAGCCGTTCAATCGGCCGGGTGGCACGCGTTCTGCTCCGAGAGCCGGTGGACCGGCCGCCCTGATGAACGTACTTGCCGGATCGAGAGGCATAGTCCGGACGCTCTCGAAGAACTTACCCCGCTGGCTGGAATCCAAATAGCCCGTTACGTTGGACATGTAGAAGACGCTGACAATACCTTCACGTTCCCGGACATACGCTCCAACCGCCCGAATGGCTTTCGGTCCGCCGAAGTCGCCAACTAACGGGACAATGAGATTTTTCAACTGCAGCTGACGAACAAATCGATAGCTGTCCTCGCTGGCAAGAAAACTGTTTTCAATACCAGAGTCCGCCTGCCCCTGGCGATCGCGCGCAGTCATCAGCTGCTCAAACGTAATCCCTGAACCATTCGAAGCGCCGTTGATGCTGATGCCGAATCCATTGTCTCGAAATACCGTGAATAAATTTCGAATGCCCGCAATGTCGTCACTGCTTAGCGCAAGCTTGTGAACTTTAAGAAGACGATCCTCGATCGCTTCAAGCGTAGTTCTGAAAAGATCGCCGTCGGGCTCGACGTGGTGATATGGAGCCAATAGGTCAACCGCTGAAGAGGTATCGCGAATGATTTCGGGCGGTCGCTTTCTCGAGAACAGCAGCGAAACAAAGTTTGCGCGATCCGGCGCCAATTCAAACAGTGCCTTATACATCAGCAACTCCAGCAGGTTCTGGCGCCGAATATCGATGATGAAAGCGATTTGAGGATGGAACGCAGCGATGTAGGTGAAATTCTGTTCCGGGCCGACTCCCACATAAACGCCCCCGGACTTCGCCCTGGCGCGAACGAGAGGAATCACTGTCTGATAGTAAAGTTCGTTGGAAACATAGTTGTTCGCCGTGTAACGGGCTGTTACATCGGACTCCGATAACTCCGAAACTATTGCGCGAAACTCGTCATTGCTGAGCTCGGAAGGAAGACTGTCGGCTGCCCTCGACTGAGATATGGGAAAGAACAGTACTGACAAAGCAGCGGCGGAAAGAAGCACTCTCATACGCCGCATCCTAGCCTTATCGAATTGGGAACAGAGAGGGAATTCGACTTGATTTCCCACTGTCTTTAGATTCATTTCAAGTTTCTGGAACCTCTAAGGTCACAATTTGTGACCTTAGAGGTTCCAGAAAGTACAATCACCATTGCTCCGCAGGTAACAAATCGACTACTGGAATTTCCGCTGGAATAGCGATCTCTTTGTCGCGACAAACCCGCATTTCTGCCGCAACACGTCCGTCAGCCCATTGAATATGCAGGATCTCCATTGGCTGCATGCGTGCTTAGTTCACTATCTGTTTGGCGAAGGAGGCAGCAACGTGAAGCAGTCACTTGTTATTCGCGGCGACGAGATTGAAGAGAGAATCTATAAACTTCGCGGCATGAAAGTCATGCTCAGCCACCACCTGGCAAATCTCTACGAGGTACCGCACAAAGCCCTCGTTCAAGCAGTCAAACGAAATCTCAAACGATTCCCGAATGATTTCATGTTTCAACTGAATGAAACAGAGTTTCGATCTCTAAGGTCACAAATTGTGACCTTAGAGACGGGACGCGGCCGCCATCCCAAGTATCGCTCCTATGCTTTTACAGAACAGGGAATCGCGATGCTGTCTGCGGTTTTAAGAAGCGATCGCGCGATTCGCGTTTCAATCGATATCGTCCGGGTGTTCGTGAAGCTTAGGGGAATGGTATTGAAGGATCAAAGTCTCATTCGCAGAATTAACGCCATGGAAAAGAAGTTTGATGGCCAGTTTCAAGCGGTGTTTCAGACAATTCGAGATCTCATCGGACGGGACTCCGCATCGCAAAAACGGCGAATCGGATTTCGCAACGATCGGCCTTAAACGAAAAACTTTCCGATTGCATTTACCGATACCCTCCGACCGTCGTCTTATTTCGGGGGAACCATCGGCACATATTCCGGCAACACATACGCAAAGAGCATCGAGATCAGCCCCATCAGGATCATCAGAAGGATGCTGTGTTTGATGGTGAATCGAAACAGGCGGCTCTCATCGGCTGAAGTCATCCCCGTAGCGGCAACCGCAACGGCAATGCTCTGAATGGAAATCATTTTACCCATCACTCCGGCTGCGGAGTTCACTGAAGCGGTGAGGATGGGGTTAAGACCAAGCGCGTTGGCGGTTACCACCTGAAGATTTCCGAACAATGCATTGGCGGACGTATCACTTCCAGTCAGGAAAACACCAAGCCATCCGACAAAGGCGCTGAAGAATGGAAATAACTTTCCGGTGGCGGCAAGCGAAAGCCCCAGTGTCGACGTCATTCCCGAATAGTTCATTAAATAGGCGAGACCCAGCATCGAAGCGATCGTCAACATGGCCTTGGACAGCTGCTTGAACGTCGCCAGATAGATACCGCCGAATTGTCGCGGTCCGACGCCGAGACAAAGCGCGGCGGCGATCGCGGCAAGGAAACAGGCCGTGCCGGATGCCGTCAGCCAGTTCAGCTCAAAGTTTGCTGCATACTTGGTATTCACCTTAACCACAGGGGGAACCTGCGTGATCATGTTGTGAAGTCCGGGCACCATGATCTTGTTTAAGCGGTTCACGCGGTCCTTTTCAAGCTGCTCGGCAGATGTATCCGGAGGTCGCTGAGGCAGTGCCGGATGAACAGAGGCCGAAAGGTACTGGTCAGTCCACGTATTGACCTTCACCTTCCATGAAGGCTCTCCAAGAGCAAGAACGGCGACCACGAGAAGCATGTAGGGCAGCCAGCCCATAAAGACTTGTCCCGGGGATGTCTTGGCCAGGGAAATCGTGATTGGTTTATCACCCTCGAGACGCACAATTTCTTTGGGTTTCCACAATTTCATGAAAACGACCATGACGATGATGCACGAGAGCGAACTCATGATGTCGGTGAGTTCCGGACCCAGAGTGTTTGAAACAAGAAATTGCACACCGGCAAACGAAACGCCGCAGGCGATGATCGCAGGCAACACCTGGAGGGCTTTCTTACGACCCACCATCACCACCATCAGGTAGCCGGGAATCAGGACGGAAATCATGGCGCAGAGGCGGCCAATCATGGAACTCAACGCAAGCAACGGCAGGCCGGTCACGTTGGCAAGTGTCAGTACCGGGGTACCGATGGATCCAAAAGCCACCGGCGCTGTGTTGGCGAGAAGACAAATCCCGGCGGCATAAAATGGGTTGAAACCCAGTCCAGCCAGCATCGCACCGGAGACTGCGACAGGTGCGCCGAATCCGGCGGCGCCTTCGATGAATGCACCGAAGGAAAAGGCAATGAATAACGCCTGCAGGCGACGATCATCCGTGAGACCCCCGATGGAGCTTTTGATGACTTCGAACTTCCCGGTATCGACCGCAAGCCGGTAGAGGAGGATGGAGCTGAAAACGATCCACGCAATGGGAAACATTCCGAATGCGGCGCCGAAAAGCGTCGACAGCACGGTCAGCTGCACCGGCATTCCGTATGCAACCAGGGCAATGACGAAAGCCGATCCGAGAGCAGCCAACGCCGACATCCACGCAGGCTTACGCAGTGCTCCCAGCATCACGAACAGAACGACAATCGGTATGACGGCCACCAGCGCAGACATACCCAGGCTGTCCGCGATCGGCTGATAATTGTGCTCCCACATAGTTTGTCCTCGCCAAAGTTCGAAAATGGAAGAGGGACTCTACCACAATTTTCGGGAGAAACACGGTGTCAGGGGAACGAGGTGCCTGACACCATGTTTTGGCATACGGGTTTGAATGTCGTAGAATGCAATGTTTACTGCCGCACGCCGAAGTAGCTCAGTTGGCAGAGCGCTGGATTGTGGATCCAGAGGTCAAGGGTTCGACCCCCTTCTTCGGTATTTTTATGAATTTAGTCCAACCACGTCTTTCACGTGGGTTGAGGGATCTTCTCCCGGAAGACACTCTGGCCCGACAGCACATGATTGACGTGGTTCGAGGCGTCTACGAACTCTACGGGTTTGTTCCCCTGACCACTCCCGCCGTCGAATACCTCGATGTCTTATCCGGCTCCGGCGGCCAGGAGATTCAGCAATCCATCTTTACGGTACAGAATCCGGAAAAGGAACAGCTTGGCCTGAGGTTCGACCACACGGTTCCACTCGCCCGCATCATTGCGCAATATAAGGAACTGCCGAAGCCGTTTCGCCGATATACCGTTGGACCGGTGTGGCGCGCGGATAAGCCCGGCCCCGGCCGCTTCCGGGAGTTCCTGCAATTTGACATCGACTCCGTCGGCGTTGCTTCGGAATTGGCCGATTCCGAAATAATCAGCATTATCTGCGACAGCATGGAAGCCCTCGGCGTATCAAACTATCAGGTGCGCTTTTCCAGCCGGCGCGTGCTGAATCTCCTTCTTGCCTATGCTTCCATCACGCCGGAACGGGCGGCGGACGTTTTTCGAGTCATCGACAAACTGGAAAAAATCGGCAGAACAAAGGTGCGTCTGGAGCTGACCACGGGTTACATGGACGAATCCGGTGACAAGATTCCGGGACTTGGCCTTTCACCGGAACAGGTGGATCAAATCGAAAGGTTTCTCGCGATCCAGTCGCCAAAGCGCACAGACGTTATCCGGCAGTTGAACGAAACATTTGGGTCCATTCCAGGAGCCAATGATGAAATCGCGGTGCTCGACAAAATATCGCACAACCTAGATGCCGCCGGATACCACGACGACCGCGTAATCATCGATCTCAGCATTGCGAGGGGACTGGCGTACTACAACGGACCCGTATTTGAAACCATCCTGCTCGATGCACCGCAGTACGGTTCGGTTTTCAGCGGTGGACGCTACGACGATCTCGTCATGCGATTCCTTGGCGAGCGGGTGCCGGCAACCGGAGCGTCCATGGGGGTGGATCGGCTGCTGGCGGCATTGCGCGCACTGGAAAAAATAAAGGTCCGGAAATCGACCGCGGATGTTTTCGTAACGACGTTCGATCCACAGATGAAGGACGACTACATTACGATGACGTACGAACTCCGCCGCGCTGGAATTCGTACCGAGCTCTATCTTGGAGCGGACAAGGCGGGCAAACAGATCAAGTACGCCGATAAACTCGAGATACCCATTGTGTTGCTGTACGGCGGAGACGAAAAGACGAAAGGCGTCGTCACGATCAAGGACATGTCCGTCGGCCGGGCGCGCACAAAGCAACTCCCGGAAAATCGCGATCAGTGGCTGCAGGAAAGGCCGGGACAGTTCGAAGTTCCACGCAGTGGTCTCGTTGCCGCAGTCCGCGAGCTGCTGGGAAAAATCCAGTAATCTACGCCAGCTTCTTCAGCTGCGTCAGATAATCCTCGTACGTCCCCTTGAAGTCTTCGATCATTCCTTTCTCGAAATGCCAGATGCGCGTTGCAACCTCGTCGATCACATCGTGATCGTGCGTCACCAGCAGCAGCGTTCCGGGGTACTTCTGCAGTGCAATATTCAAGGCATTGATGGATTCCAGGTCCAGGTTGTTCGTCGGTTCATCGAGCACCAGAAAATTCGGCTTCTGCAGCATCAGCCGGCAGAAAACAATGCGCGCAATCTCACCTCCGGAAAGGGCTTCTGTTTTCTTCAACGCATCGTCGCCCGTGAACAACATCTGACCCAGCAACCCGCGTAATTCGGCCTGAGACGCGGAAGTATCGAAATCATGCAGCCACTCCATGATCGTGACGCCGTGCGGTATCGAATCCTTGGAATCCTGCGCAAAATATCCGACCGACACTTCGTGACCCCAGGTGACCTTCCCGGAATCGATTGGAAACTTTTGATCGGCGGCGTCGATGAAGCCCGTCGCATTGCGTATCAGCGATTTGAGTAGCGTCGTCTTTCCCGCGCCGTTGCGGCCAATCAGCGCGATCTTCTCTCCACGCCCCACGGAGGCAGTGAAATTTTGAAACACCTGTAGTTTGTCTTTGGGTCCGGACGGGCCAGGATAGGATTTCGCGAGCCCCTCCACTTCCAGGGGATGTCGGCCCGACGGTTTGACCACGTCGAATCGGATATACGGACGCGCGATGTTGGACTTCGCCAGCTCCGCCGTCTGCAATCGCTCGACTTCCTTCTTTCGTGAGGCTACCTGCGTGGAACGCGTTCCGGCTGCAAATCGCGCGATGAACTCGTTCAACTGTTCGATCTTTTTCTCGCGCTGGGCATTTCCCGCCTCGATCCGTTGTCGGATCTGCGTTTTCGCCAGAACCATGTCGTCATATCCGCCGGTGTACGTAATTACAGATTGATAATCGATGTCTGCAATGTGCGTGCAAATCTCGTTTAGAAAATGTCGATCGTGCGATATGACGATGAGGCAGCCCTCGTAGGCGTTGAGATAATCCTGCAGCCAGTGCACGGAATCCAGGTCGAGGTTGTTTGTCGGTTCGTCCAGCAGCAGCACATCGGGATTCCCGAACAAGGCCTGCGCCAGGAGCACGCGCACTTTCTGTCCGCCCTGCAGCTCTCCCATCTTGCGTTCGTGCATGGCTTCGGGAATATCGAGACCGTCCAAAAGGATTGCGGCATCGGTTTCCGCGGTATAGCCGCCTTCATCTCCGACCACACCTTCGAGTTCGCCCAGACGCATGCCGTCTTTGTCTGTCAGCTTGCTGTGGTCCTTCGCGTATAGAACTTCGCGTTCCTGCAACGCCTCCCACAACGCCTTGTTCCCCATGATCACGGTATCGATAACGCGGAATGCATCGAATGCAAACTGGTTCTGACTCAGAACGCCCATTCTCTTCGGCCGGCCGATGGATCCCTTCTCCGGGTCAATTTCACCGGTAAGAATCTTCATCAACGTCGACTTTCCAGCGCCGTTGGGGCCAGTGATCGCGTAGCGGCGTCCCGAAATGAAGGTGGTATTCACATCCTCGAACAGGATGCGGGCGCCGAAGCGCATGGACACATTATTTATGGATAGCTGCATTGTTTGTTGACTCCGAGGTCTACGGACGAACCACTTATTGTAGCGCAATATCGTAGCTCCGTCATAGACCGAGCCTATACCCTTGCGTTAAGCTATGGGTCATTTCAGCTGCAGAGGTGACCGAATGGGTGAGATTAGTCGTCGCGAGCTTCTTCTTTCAATACCGGCATTGGCATTCGTTCCGCGCATGTTTGCGCAGGCGGGTAAACCGTCTGTCCAGGTAAAAGCCATTAACCACTTCGCGCTTTCCGTATCCGACGTGAAGAAATCTGTGGATTTTTACCAGGGTCTGTTCGGAATGCCAATTCAACAGCGCCAGGGGTCGACAGTAATACTCCGAATTGGAAGCGGCCCACAATTCATGGCACTCTCGCCGGCCGGTTCCAGCGCACCGAGCATCGTCAGCAATGTTGGCATGTCTGTCGACAATTTTAATGCAGATCAGGTGATTGGCATTCTCGCTCAGCACGGCGTCACAAAAGCGGATACGGCAGATCCGGGGTTAAGTGGCGGCCCAATGAAGGTGCGCGTTTCGAAGCGCGGCGATACGAACGAACTTTTTCTCGGTGATCCCGATGGAATGATCGTTCAACTTCAGGATACGAAATTCTGCGGTGGGACTGGCCCACTGGGCACGACTTGCATGGCACCGGAAGCGTCGCCCCAGAAGGGTCTGATCGCTCTGAAAGAACTCAGCCACTTTACAGTTTTCGGCGTAGCCAACGCGGACCGTACACAGGCCTTCTATCAGGAAGCCTTCGGTATGCCGATTCGCGCGAGGCAAGGTCCGGTGGGGACGGGTACAGGAGCTCCGGGGCTGGGCATCGGCCCGGGCGTCAGCTTCATCATGTTTGCCGGCGGAGGTGGTGCTCCTCGAGGCGGCGCCGCTCCAGCCGCTCCTCGTCCATCGACCATCAACCACGTGTGCATGAACCTGGAAAATTTCGATAAGGACGACCTGACCAAAAAGTTGGTCGGGTACGGCCTTACATCCAGTGGTACCCAGGCTTCAACTGGCCCGCTGAAAACCTACGTCAGCATGCGGATGCCGGCCCGCGGTGGTGCTGCGGAAGGCACGCCGGAGTTGTACTTTACCGATCCGGACGGACTGTTGCTCCAGCTTCAGGACGTGAAGTATTGCGGTGGTGCCGGCGTTCTCGGCGACGTCTGCCTCGGGTAAATGGGGGAATGAGGGGACTGTCCCCTCTGTCCCCGCATTTCATCCTTCGATGGATTCGATGAGATCCACTTCATCGGACGTGAGTCTAATTTCGTAAACTCCGAGATCTTCTTTCATGTGGACCGCATCTTTCGTTCCCGTCAGCGGCACCATACCGACCTGCATGGCAAACCGAAAGATGACCTGCTCGGAGTGAACACCGACGCGTCCGGCAATTGAATGAACAATGGGGTGGCGAAGCACGGCGCGATTTGCAGTTAGCAGCGAAAACCCCTGGTATGTGATTCCGTGCTCCCGGCAGATTGCTCGTACCTTCCGATCCCACCCGCGATTCGCATAGCAACGGTTCTGAACAACCATCGGCTTGATTCGGGCTTTGGTCACCAGAATATCGAGCTGTTCGGCGTTGACGTTGCTGATGCCGATTATGCGAGCGCGACCGGAACGGTGAATTTCTTCGATCGCTCCCCAAACCTCCCAGTCTGAAGTTCCGAGACCCTTCGACGAATACGGGCCGTGCAGCAGATAGGAATCCAGATAATCCGTATGGAGATGTCTCAGCGACGATTCGAAGGATTGAGCCACCTGACTCTTGAGGTCCAGTTTCGGATCGTAAGGCACGCGATGATCGTGACCATCCACGGGCGTGAACTTGGTCTGAATAAACAGGGCGCTCCGGTCAACGCCTGCGCCCGCAATCATTTTCAGCGCATCTCCGACCAGCGGCTCCGAATAATGCCAGGGCTGATTCGCCGTGTCGATGGCGCGAAATCCAGCTCCCACGGCTCGAACAACCAGTTCGGTAGTGGCTTCTTCCTTCCAGGCCGTACCGTATATGAAAGTTGGCCCGGTACTAGCGCCCTCCATGAAGTTCCAGGTAGACGGCTACGGCTTCGGTTGCACCTTCGTGCATCCGTTCGGGGCGAACGTATCGCCAGTGCTTGTCGAACTCTTCGGTCGTCATTTGTTCATGCCCGACTCGCTCCTTGTCCTTCAACCACTGTTCGACCCAGTCTCGAAGATCCGGATCGCGATTCATCGCGCTGCGCGCGGAATGAGTACTGATGGGGATAGCCATAATGAAACAGGTTCTCTACTTTGCCGGAGCTGGCGCAGCCATTGCCGCAATATCGGCACGGATGGTCACCTTGTCCGCAGTTGGAAAATCGGCCGGCACCTTCTGCGTCACGTTTCCAGTCGCGGCCCATTCTGTTCCGCGCTGAAAGGTTGCGATGAATCCGACGCAGGCCAGTGCCGGTATATCGTGCCCCATCGTGGTGTGGAATACTCGACCTTTGCCAAACGTGGAAACCATTAACATTGGCTCGTCGCGTCCGGTACCACTGTTGGAGGGATCGGAATATGCCGTCGCAAGCACCGTCATATTCGTGCCAGGTCCTCTCATCTTGTTATAGAGCTCGTCACCGGCATGCATCCACCGTTTCGGCAGGCCTTTCATGATCGGGTGATCGGTCTCGCGAATCTCCACCTGAAATGGAAGACGATTGCCGTGGGCGCCCGCGTTCCCTGGCGTGGTATCGGAAACCAGTTTCCCGTCCTTGAAGAACCAAAGCGGGCCGGCGTTCTGGTTGCGGCCGCGCCATCCTCCGATTCCGATCATTTCGTTATATGCCTTCCAACCCGGGAAAGCATTGTCAGCGGCATGGACGGGAACGAATCCGCCTCCATTGGTCATGTATCGCTCAAATGATGCTTTCAGATCCGCGGGCCAATCCGGCGCGTCGTAGTTTGAAATGACAACCTGGTACTTCGCGAAATCGGGTTTGAAGTTACTGAAGTCGCCGGTGGACACCGGAGAGGTGACGACGTCGACATGGAATAATCCCGTGTCTTCCAATTGCTTCTTCAGTACGGGCGTGACCTGCTGCCATGCATGATAAGTGCCGCCACTCTGCCCATCGAGAATCATGGCCATGATGGGAGGCGCTGCCGGTGACGCCACTGTTACCAGAACGGACAAGGTCACAATTGTGATGCCCAGGGCGATGATATTTTTCATGGCGTAATCCTATTCTTTGCCGCACGAAATTTCACGCAGAAAGACGCGCGGTCCGGGGTAGGATGTGTGCGCGTGCGGCAGCTTTAACGAAGCGGAGATGCCTTTGATATTGTCCAGACTCGCAATCCGGAGCGCGCCATCCCGTCGCCTCACGGGTTTCGCAATTTTGTCCGGAATCCTTCTTGCGTCAGTCACCATTCCTCCATTTCACCGGGAAGTCTTTACCATTTGCCTTCTGAAAGATGCGTTTGGAATTCCTTGTCCGGGCTGCGGGCTCACCAGGGCATTCCTGTTTCTCGGACATGGTGATTTTCGCAGTGCGATGGAATTGAACGTGAACAGCGTGCTGGTCTTTTCCCTCGTTGTCCTGCTTTGGATGCAAGCGGCTTTCAACGCCGTAACTCACAACGAAATCAGAATTCACCTCGTGAGGCATGAAGCGCTTTTCCTCATGACTCTGGCTGCCGCTGCGGTGGCATCCGGCTGGATCTACAACCTGCAAAACAATCCGTGGGTATGAAGGACACAGTAAAGGAGAAAGAATGAGCGGCACAATACCCGGCAATTCGGACATACAACGGACCGATATTTCCACGAAGGATAAGGGAGTTCTCCTGCTCCTGTCGACGCTGCTGGGCAGCCTCGGTGTGGATCGATTCTACCGGGGTCAGATTGGACTCGGTATCTTGAAACTTCTGACACTGGGTGGCTGCGGAATTTGGGCGCTCATTGACGGCATCATTTATATGGTAGGTACGCTGCCAACAGACACCGATGGCAGGTGGATCATCGACGGTAAGACAAGGGACGCCGTTCGTTCCGGTGTATCCAGTTTTTCCAGGAAGGACAAGGGAGTACTCATTCTGCTCTCAACATTAGTGGGAGTATTCGGTGTGGACAGGTTTTACAAAGGAGACATCGGCCTGGGCATTTTGAAGCTTCTAACCGTCGGCGGCGTGGGCATATGGGCACTGATCGATTCCATCGTGTTCATGGTTGCCGATCTTCCGCTGGATTCCGAAGGCAGGCCGATAGCGGACCGGAGGACAATGGAGCTTCTCGCAAATCGCTAGAGTACAATGGCGCACATGTCTAAAACGGTTTTGTCGCTGCTAATTCTTCTCTCCGGAGTTCTTCAGCAAGTACCGGCGGTGTTTCCGCGTGATGGCGCCAAACAGCTCATCGATAACGAACGTGTCGCGGTTTGGGATGTGACCTGGCCAAAGGGCAAGTCTACGGCGCTGCGTCAGAGCAAGTACGACATGGTCACCATCGACCTGGAGAACGCGACAATTCGAGTCACGAACGCGAAAGGAAAAGCGAAATCGTCGACGTTCAAGCTTGGTCAGGCCGTCTTTGTCGAGAAAGGCGGCTCTCAGATGGAAGAAGGAACCAGCGATCCTTCGCGGCACGCCATTGTCATCGAACTGAAGGACCTCGTTGTGGGGCCTCTCGATTATCACAGTGCATTTCCCGATGCATTCCCAAGAGACGGCGCGAAAAAGCTTTTGTATAACAAGCGCGTCACGATATGGGACTACACCTGGAAACGCAATTCGCCGACACCCATGCACTTCCATACCAAGGATGTCGTCGTCATCTACTTCGAAACTGGAGAAGTAAAATCAACCGCGATCGACGCCAAAGTCACCATCAACAACGTTGAGCCCGGCATGGTTCGATTCAACGCCCGCAATCGCACACACACCGAAGAGCTCATCAAGGGCGCATCGCGCGCAATTATCGTCGAACTGAACTAGAAAAAGGGGAATGACACGTCTGGCCCCTTTTAAACATTGATCGGATCCCTCTTTGAAATAAAAAAGGCGGGAGCCGATGCTCCCGCCTTTTCATTCAAGCGACCTGTCTCGAGGAGAGACTAGGCAACCTTCTTCGTCGATCCATGGGGATCGATGATGTACTTCTTGGCTGCACCGTGATCGAAATCCTCGTAGCCTTTGGGGGCGTCGTCGAGAGAGATGATCTGGGCGTTGACGGCCTTGGCGATCTGGATTTTGTCGTGGAGAATCGCCTGCATCAGGTTTCGGTTGTACTTCAGAACCGGGCACTGGCCGGTGTGGAACGAATGGGACTTCGCCCAACCCAGTCCGATGCGGATTCCGAGGTTTCCGATCTTCGCGTTCGCATCAACGCCGCCCGGATCGCCCGTGACATAAAGTCCGGGAATACCGAGCTGACCGCCGGCACGAGTGACTTCCATGATCGAGTTGAGAACCGTTGCGGGTTTCTCAACGCCGGCATCGCTGCCGTGACCACGTGCTTCAAATCCGACGCAGTCGACGGCGCAATCCACTTCGGGCACGCCGACGATTTGAGCGATCTGCTCTGCAAGGGATCCGCTCTTCTTGAGGTCGATGATTTCACAACCAAAGCTCTTCGCCTGAGCCAGCCGTTCCGGAATCATGTCTCCCACGATTACAACGGCGGCGCCAAGCAGGTGGCAGGAAGCCGCGCAAGCCAGGCCCACGGGGCCGGCGCCGGCAACATAAACCACAGAACCCGGTCCAACTCCAGCCTTCACAGCGCCATGGAATCCGGTCGGAAAAATATCGGACAACAGCGTGAGATCCTTGATCTTCGCCATTGCTTTGTCTTTGTTGGGGAACTTCATCAGGTTGAAGTCTGCGTAGGGAACCAGAACATATTCTGCCTGGCCGCCGACCCATCCACCCATGTCCACATAACCGTATGCGGCACCGGGGCGCGCCGGATTCACGGTCAAACAGATACCGGTCTGGCCTTCGCGACAGTTACGGCAGCGGCCGCAGGCGATGTTGAAGGGAACCGAACACAGGTCACCGATGTTCAGCATCTCGACGTCAACGCCTTTTTCGACAACTTCGCCTGTGATCTCGTGTCCGAGAATCAAACCCTTCGGGGCCGTGGTGCGGCCGCGAACCATGTGCTGATCGGACCCGCAGATGTTGGTCGTCACAACCTTCAAAATGACGCCGTGAGGGGCGTCTTTCCCGCCGAACGGATTGGTTTCGCTCGCGGGCATCTTCAATTTCGGGTAATCGATCGATTTGACTTCGACCTTCCCCGGGCCAATGTAGGCAACTCCACGATTGCTCGCCATACCAAATCTCCTTTGTTACTTAAAATGTTCCAGTATCGCCCGGAGCTGGCGCGCCAGTTTCATCACCGGCGGCACCACTCCTGCGCGAATACCCTTGAGCGGGCTGAATTAGAAAGCTGCGGCACCTGCTGCAGCTACGGCGTGATCCTGGTCTCCCGATCCGCCGCTGACGCCGATCGCGCCAACGACCTTCCCATCCTTCTTCAATGGAATGCCGCCGGCAAAAATCATGATCTTTCCGTTGTTGGAAGCGTGAATTCCGAAGAACTGACCACCCGATTGTGAGTGCGTCGCCAGGTCCTTGGTCTGGATGTCGAAGGCACGAGATGTGTATGCCTTTTTCTGAGAGATATCGATACTCCCGATCCATGCGTTGTCCATGCGCACATGAGCGACGATGTTGCCACCCTCATCTGCAATTGCAATATTCATAGGCTGTCCAATTTCCGCAGCCTTCTTTTCTGCGGCCGCGATCACCCGTCGAGCATCTTCTAAACGAACTTGTCCCATTCTTGGCTCCTTTCACCTTGTCACTGAAGAATTCCGTTTTTGAGGCCTCGGAATTATACACCTCCATGCAACCCCTGAATCATGGCGTACGAGTGAGAATCAGGATGTGTTGGCGAGGCAGCGACTCGATCACCTGAGAGAAAATAAATCGCTCGGCCTCAAGTTCCTTTCTCACTTCCGCAACAGTCATTTTGTGCACGGTGATGATTGGAATCGACGGATCTTCCTTGCGGTATTCCAGCAGGACAAGGCGGCCGGAGGGCTTAAGAGTCTCGCGAATTTTTCGCAGCATGATCTGCGGCTGCGAAAACTCGTGATAGACATCGACAAGCAAAACAAGATCCAGCTGGCCCGCGGGCAACTTGGGATCGACATCCGTACCAAGAACGGTCTCAATGTTTTTCAACTTCGCGTTGTCCGCATTCTGTCGAAGACGCCGAAGCATTTCCGGTTGGATGTCATTGGCGAATACCTTGCCGTTTGGCCCAACGCGTTTTGCCATCCGCAGGCTCATGTAACCGGTTCCTGCCCCGATATCGGCAACGATCATTCCCGGCCGAAGGCCAATCGAATTGAGTGCGAGTTCGGGGTTCTCCTCCTGCTCGCGCTCGGGACGATCCAGCCAGTCTGCTCCTGCCACTCCCATCACGGGAGCAATCGAACGGCCCGTAACGGGATGAACATTCTGGAAGGCATGCGTCGCAACAACGATCGCCAGGACACATGAAACAATTCCCAATGCGATGCGATTCAAACGCAGGGTTTTCACGCGAATCTCCTTTCCAGTGCGGGAGAGTTGAATATAGAGTACGGATTCTCTGATGCCTACTTTAAAGGGTTCCCCGGGGCAGTTAAATCTTGACCCCGCCGAACACGGATGGGCATCATATTGGGGCTAAAAATCCTTGGGGGTAATTGTCGATGACAAAATGTAAGGTTTCCGCAGTAATCGCCGCTATCACGCTGATCGCCGTGGCCGCACCGTTGTTCGCGCATCATTCGTTTGAAGCCGAATTCGACAGATCGAAGACTGTCAATCTCACCGGAACTGTGACCAAAGTGGAATGGATGAATCCGCACACGTACTTCTACATCGACGTGAAGGATCCCAAGACAGGCAAAGTTCAGAACTGGGCCTGTGAAATGGGAAGTCCGAACGGTTTGACCAGCCGTGGCTGGACCCGCAATACACTTCGCGTCGGTCTTGTCGTTACCGTTCCAGGTTCACGTGCGAAAGATGGCAGTCTCAAAATCAATGCCGGATCCGTGAAGCTTCCCGATGGACGCGATTTGAGCGCAGCATCGAGCGGCGAACAGGGATATAACGGCCAATAGGGATCGACTAAAGAACAAAAGGGGAGGTTGCAAGTGCGTAACCGTACAACGAATAAATCAATCGTTGTTGTGATGGCAGTAGTCTTACTGCTTTCCATTACAGTAATGATGTCTCTTAGCCAGGCTCCAGCTGCTGCGGGTGGACAAGGCGGCGGTGGTCGTGGAGGGCGCGGCGGTGGTGGAGCAGGTGCAGGAGCAGGAGCGCCCGCGGCTGGTGCGCCGGCTGTCGGCGGTGGTGCTGGTGGCGGGGGCGGACGCGGTGGTGGTGGCGGAGCCGCTCCGGATGGCCCGACACCCCGACTTCCAGACGGCACCGTGAATTTAGGCCGAGCTCCGGGCGAATCTGTTGGAACCTGGAACCTTCCCTACATCACCAATATGGGCGCAGCTAATGTTGTTGTCGGCGCGCAGCCTGCCGGTGCTGGAGGCGGTGGCGGGCGTGGTGGTGGCGGAGCTGGTGGTGGACGTGGCGGTGGAGCTGCGGCCGGAGCTCCCGCAGCGGGTGGTGCAGCAGGCGCAAATGCTGGTGGCGGACGCGGCGGCGGCGGTGGAGGCAATGCTGGTGCAGGCGGTCGTGGTGGTGGCAACCCGGTGCCTGCACTTCGCGGATCTGCAGCTCAGCCATGGGTTCCATTTCTGCCGTGGGCAGCGGCATTCTACGATTACAACCAGGCCAACGCGATGAAGTACGATCCAGAAGGAATGTGCTTACCTCCGGGTGGTCCTCGCATGTTCGCAACTCCGTACCCGGCGGAATTCATCCAGTCGCCGGAAACCAAGCGCATCTGGATCGTGTTCGAAGGCGGTGCCCATGTGTGGCGTGAAATCTACATGGATGGACGCCCTCATCCCAAGAATGACTCCATTAAGGGTCTAACCTGGCTGGGCCACTCCGTTGGCAAATGGGAAGGCGATACGCTCGTTGTCGATGTTACAAACTTCAACGAGGGAACGTGGCTGGACTATGCCGGACATCCTCACACGGATCAGATGCACGTCGTTGAACGATTCACGCGACCGACAAAGAACACACTCCACTATGAAGCTCTCATTGATGATCCAGGCGCATATACAAAGCCATGGACGGTTCAGTGGAACATTTCATGGGATACAACCTCCGATAAGAAGGAACTCAAGGAGTACATCTGCCAGGAGAACAATCTCTACCTGAATCACCTTAAGGATGATTTCGGAAACTCGTTCATCCCTCACTAGAGCAGAAAAAAAGGGGTAGTGGCACCCCTCCTGGGACAGGAGGGGTGGCGCGAAGCGCCGGGGTGGTAGCCACGTCGTAGAAAAATTCCCCTTGCCTGCAGCTACCACCCCTCGCGGGATCCGCTTCGCGATCCCGCTGCCCTCCTATCCTAGGAGGGCAGTCTTTTCGCCTCAATTTCAAACCAGACCACTACCAAGAACGTTTCGATACGACTAGTTCCGGATCACCTTAAAGCTTCCCGTTTTATTTCCGACTTTCCACGTTCCTGTAATGACCCGGGAATACGCAGCACCCAGGTTTTCCATCTTGCCATCGACGATGTAATGAACGGTCTTTCCGGAATCATCCTTCGCATCCGCTTCAAAGTGCAGCAACCACGGGTCCGCTGCGATCGCGATGTTGTCCTTCACCGTCGCGGATCCACGCACCGGAGCGGCGGCTGGGGCAGAAGATGATGAAGCGGCGAGACCGAGTTCTGCGATGGTTTTGGGTCCGACGAGTCCGTCCGCCTGCAGGTTCTTGCTCTTTTGGAACGCCATAACAGCGTCCTGCGTTCCTTTGCCAAAGCTACCGTCGGTTTCCCCGGTGACGAATCCGGCTTCTCCAAGCTTCTTTTGCAGTGCAGCAACTTCCGGTCCCCTGGAACCCATTGTCAGCAATTCGGACTTCGTCGCAGGAACAGCAGCTGCAACCGTCGCCGGGGGAACAGTTGCGGTGCCTGCTGCGGCTTCAGCCGCCTGTTTTGCGATTGCCGCATCTCTGGCCGATATCGCTGCCTTGCCGGCATTGATCACATCGGGCGGAGTCAATGTGAGATTCTGCATCGGGGACTGGTCCGGCCCCGGGTTCAGAACTCCCGTTAATGTGGTATTTCCATAACCCGTGCTGACGAAATTGAAATCCAGCAGAAGCCGATTATTTTGTCCCTTTATCAACCACCATTCTCCACTCCACGAACCTTTCAACGGATGCCCGTATTGTGCGAATGCAGGAATGGCTATCGCCAGACATGCCATCGCTCCAATCAGACTTTTCATTTTTGACCGCATTACCCCCTCCTTCTCCGACACAAACACAAATTGAAATTGGACAGCGAATGTTAACACCACTCCCACAAAAGAGAAACACATGGGTGACGCCACAGCAGGGCGCTTCAGCGTTTTTTTGGTCCCAATTTGACTTGGATTTTGAACGAAGCCACATCGTATACTCGGCGTAGCAACACGGGGTTGCATTTTTCAACTGTTAGGAGCCTCTTGTCTCTGCTCCGGAGAGCCTGGTGCTCTTTCCTCGCAAAGCCTTCGAAGTTCCCGACACAGCCTGAGAAGGAAAACCATGACGAAAAAACTGTTTGTAGGAAATTTGTCGTTTCAGACGTCAGAGCAGGACCTTAACGACTTGTTTGCTCAGGTCGGCAAGGTGGATTCGGTCAGCATTATCACCGACCGTATGACAGGACGCTCGAAGGGATTCGGGTTTGTGGAAATGGATAACGAAGCCGCGGAAAACGCGATCACCAAATTCAATGGCGCCGACCTCGACGGACGCAAACTGACCGTCAATGAAGCTCGCCCCCTTGTGAAGAAGGAATTCGGAGGAGGAGGCGGTGGCGGCGGACGCGACAGTCACGGCGGCGGACGCGGTGGCGGCGGCGGACGCCGAGATCGATACTAATAGTTAGAGCTGGGGAAATTCATCAATGTTCAATTCTCAATTCCCATCCGACTCGGATGAGAATTGAACATTGATGAATTTCCCCAGGATCCTCCCGAGCTTGGTGACAGCCTCTGGGTAAAGTAAACTACCCGGGATGACATCGAACTCGGATTTGCGCTACGAGTGGACCGTCTCTGAAATCGAATCGATCTACTCTCTGCCTCTGCCGGAACTGATCTTTCAGGCACAGCTTTCTCACCGGAAGTTTCACCAGCCGGATCAAGTTCAGGGTTGCGTCCTCTTGAGCGTCAAGACGGGCGGCTGTCCGGAAGACTGTGCTTACTGTCCCCAGTCTGCACGATACGATACCGGAGTCGAATCCACACCTCTGCTCAGCGTTGAAGAAACACTGGCCGCTGCCGCCTCCGCGCGTGCACAGGGCGCCACTCGCTTCTGTATGGGAGCCGCCTGGCGCGATGCACCACATGACCCGCGATTTGATCAAATCCTGGAAATGGTACGCGGCGTTCGATCGCTCGGCATGGAAGCGTGCTGCACTCTGGGAATGCTGACACAGGACCAGGCCAACCTGCTGGCGGAAGCCGGCCTCACCGCGTACAACCACAACCTCGACAGTGGCCCTGAGTTCTATGGAAGCATCATTACGACTCGGACCTACGAAGACCGGCTGCAGACTCTCGAGCGCGTGCGCCGTGCGGGAGTCACGATCTGTTGCGGCGGAATCATCGGAATGGGAGAAGATCGCGAATCGCGATGCCGGCTGCTCGAACAGCTGGCAACACAGCGGCCTCATCCGGAAAGCGTGCCGATCAATATGCTGGTGCGGGTTGCGGGGACACCTCTCGCTGGGGAATCAGAAATCGATGCGCTCGAACTGGTGCGAACAATTGCGACCGCACGTATCCTGATGCCCGCATCCATTGTTCGCATGAGCGCGGGACGGCTTTCACTCACCGACGAAGCGCAGGCACTGTGCTTCCTCGCCGGCGCCAATTCGATTTTCATGGGCGACAAACTGCTGACGACTCCCAATCCCGACTCGGACAATGACCATGCGCTTCTGGGGCGGCTCGGTATGCAGTTGCGTCCCCAATCCGTTCCAGTCTGAGGTGAATTCCCGTGAATTCATCCGAGCTTGAACGGCGCGTTCGAAAGGCGATCCATGGACTGGAGGCCGAAGGCCTCCGGCGCACGCTTCGCGCTCCTTCCGGCATCGATCTCTCATCGAACGACTATCTCGGACTCTCAACTCATCCCCACCTAAAACAGAAAATGGCGGAAGCCGTCATGAACGACGGTTGCGGATCGACGGGTTCCCGACTCCTTCGCGGGAACCGGGATTCATTTGTTCGAGTGGAACAACAATTCGCGGATTTCAAAGGCGCCGAAGCAGCGCTCTATTTTGGTTCCGGCTATGCGGCCAACATCGGCGTTCTATCGACGTTCATTGAACGGCATGACCTGGTTTTCTCCGATGAACACAACCACGCCAGCATCATCGATGGAATTCGGCTCTCCCGTGCGAAGCGGACGAAGTTTCCGCATTGTGATGTGGATCGCGTTGTCCAGCTGCTTCGAGAGTCTCCCGCGGGCGTCCAAACATTCCTGGTCACGGAATCTCTCTTCAGCATGGATGGCGATTTCGCGCCTCTTGCGGAATATGCGGACGTCTGCAGGGAGACGGGAACATCTCTGGTTGTCGATGAAGCGCACGCTGTTGGAATCTACGGCAAACGCGGCAGCGGTTTTGTGGAACATACCGCGACGGAAGATGCCGTCTTTCTAACTATCAACACTGCAGGAAAGGCTCTCGGTGTTGCGGGTGCTTTTGTCGCAGGTCCGGCGTGGGCCATCGACTTTCTGATTCAACGCGCACGCCCTTTCATTTTCTCAACCGCTCCTCCGCCGTCGGTTGCGGCCGCGCTGGAAGCAAGCATGGATGTGATTCGAGATGAACCCGAAAGGCGGCTGCAGCTCCTGGAAACGAGTGACCTGCTTCGCCGACTGCTTGCCGAGGCGGGTTTGGACATCCCGCCATCCAATTCTCAAATCATCCCAGTGATACTTGGCGACAACAGGCGTGCCAGCCTTGCTGCCGAAGAACTTCAACGCGAAGGTTTCGACGTTCGCGCGCTTCGACCGCCAACCGTGCCCGCCGGCACAGCGCGTTTGCGTGTTACCGTCAATGTGGCTCTCGAGGAATCGACACTTCGCAGATTTGCATCAGCCCTCGGAAAAGTATGCTCCACGGTCTGCTCATAACCGGAACGGGTACCAACGTCGGAAAGACTGTGGTTGCTGCGGCACTCATGCATCGATACCGAGCGAGTGCGCTGAGGTACTGGAAGCCCATTCAAACTGGAATCGAACGGGATGACGATACGGCCGTCGTTCGCCATCTCGGCGGCTGCACTGACGATGAATTGCTGAATGACGGAATTCGTCTCGCGGGCCCCGTGTCGCCGCATCTGGCGGCAGAGTTGAATCAGACACAAATTCACATCCAGGATCTGATCCGGACCGTGGAAAAATCCCAGACGAACTGGATCATCGAAGGAGCCGGCGGAGTCCTTGTTCCGATCAACGAAACGGATTTAATGATCGACCTCATGGTTCAACTTCAATTGCCGCTGCTCGTCGTATCTCGCGCCGAGCTTGGCACGATCAACCATACGCTGCTGTCTCTGGAAGCACTCCGCGCTCGAGGTTTGCATGTGACGGGAGTTGTAATGGTGGGCGTGCGTAACTCCAGCAATCGCGATGCAATTGAGCGCTACGGTAGTATTGCGGTTCTGGGTGAAATGCCGGAATTGCCGGCGCTCACACCGCATGCCGTCGCGCTCTGGGCCAATGCGGAACTGGACCCGGGCGGCACGCTTCAAACACATTTTCAATGAACCCGAAACTCAATCTATCGGATCGAGATCGCGCCAGCCTGTGGCATCCATACACGCAGATGAAAACTGCTCCGGATTCCATCCCTGTCGTGCGCGGTGAAGGGGTGTGGTTGTACAGCGAAGACGGCCGTCGCTTTCTGGATGGAACTTCGTCCTGGTGGGTCAACATCCATGGTCATTCGCATCCGAAGCTAAACGAAGCCCTCACCTCGCAGGCACGGAGGATCGAGCATGTGATGTTCGCCGGCGTCACGCACGAACCGGCAGTTGAACTCGCGGAACGTCTGACGTCGATACTTCCCTCGGGACTGACGCGCATCTTCTACTCCGACAACGGATCGACGGCCGTGGAAGCGGCACTCAAAATGGCCTACCAGTACTGGCAGAATCGCGGGAAACGCAGCCGCAGGGAGTTCGTCGCCTTGAACCATGCGTATCATGGCGACACCGTTGGCGCCATGTCGGTCAGTGGAGACTCGGTATTCACGAAAGCATTTAGTCCGCTGCTCTTTGACGTGCATCGCGCGTATTCCCCGTACTGCTTTCGCTGTCCTTTGGGACTCGAGCGTTCGAGTTGTCAAATCGATTGCCTGCAGGGGCTCCGGCGGCTTTTGGAAACTCAATACGATTCGATTGCCGCAGTAATCGTCGAACCCATGCTTCAGGGCGCCGGCGGCATGATCGTATGGCCGAAGGAATTTCTGAGCGGCGTGCGTGAGCTTTGCGATCGATACGATGTGCTGATGATTGCAGACGAAGTTTTGACGGGGTTCGGACGAACCGGCAGGATGTTTGCCTGCGAGCATGCGGAGATTTCTCCGGACATTGTTTGCCTGTCGAAAGCGCTGACGGGAGGATATCTGCCGCTGGCGGTGACCGCTGCAACGGAGAAGGTGTACGAAGCATTTCTAAGCAACGATCGCTCGAAGGCCCTCTTTCACGGACACTCCTACACGGCGAATCCGCTGGGTTGCGCGGTGGCGATCGCCAGCTTGAAGTTATTCGATGAAGAGCAAACGCTGCAACGCGTCCAGCGAATGGAAGCGCAGTTCAAGGTCAGACTGGATCGGCTTTGGGCTCATCCCATGATCGCGAATGTTCGGGGAATTGGCGGTGTCGCGGTGATGGAACTGAGGACTGCAGGTGGTTATCTCGATGAAATCGGTCCGAAGCTTACACGGGAATTTGTGGCTCGGGGCCTGTTGCTCCGACCGATGGGAAACATTCTGTATTTCATGCCACCCTATGCAATTACCAATTTGGAAGTGGATTGGGCATTCGATCAGATCGGTGAGGTGCTGAGTACTGTAGAAAATGTTTGAGGTTTGGCACAGTTTCGGGGCCAAATCCCTCTCCTGAAGGGAGAGGGTGCCGCGAAGCGGCGGGTGAGGGGTACAGCAACGATGCTTCTTCTTTACCCCTCACCCGGTGCTTCGCACCACCCTCTCCCTTCAGGAGAGGGATCTGGCCCGAAACATTTCTCATTCATGAATTCAATCTATGAAAATCATCGGAGTCGGATCCGCCATCCCGCAAAACATCGAGACGAATGACGCCGTCGAGTCGCGACTTGGACTGGAAGCCGGATGGATCGAACGCCGCACTGGAATTCTTGGCCGTCCGACAGCGTTGCCCACTGAAGCGACTTCCGATCTCGCCGTTCGCGCCGGATTCCTGGCGCTGGATCGATCCGGAATCTCTAAAGACGATATTGGTCTCCTTCTGCTCGCCACCAGCACGCCGGACCAACTGCTCCCGCCAACGGCTCCGCTGGTTGCGCATCGTCTTGGACTTCGGCACCCCGGCGCCGTCGATCTTGCCGGAGCGTGTTCGGGATTCCTCTATTCCGTCATTCTTGCCAATAGCTATGGCGACGCCATGCGCAAACCTGTTCTCGTCGTCGCCGCAAACATCCTGACGCGAAGAGTCAACGACAAGGATCCTTCCACCGTTGCCTTGTTCAGTGACGGCGCCGGGGCCGTGGTTCTTGCACCGGTCGAATCGAAGCACTTTCTGGGTTCGTACCTTGGCTCAAACGGTGCGTCCTACGACACGATTGGAATACCCGCTGGCGGAACTCGCGAGCCTCTCACGTCCGAAGCGCTGCGGGAAGGCCGCCATCTGATGACCATGCGCCGTGGATCGTCCCTGTTCAAAGAGGCGGTTCACGCCATGGCCTTCGCCGGGGAAGAGTCTATGAAAGCCTCGGGCATCGATGCCAAATCCATCGACTGGTGGATTCCCCATCAGGCCAATTCCAGAATCATCCACGACACGGGAAAACTCCTCGGTATTCCGCCCGACAGAACCATCAACGTTGTCGCGAAGTACGGCAACAGTTCGGCAGCAACAATCCCGATTGCCCTTTCCGACGGGATCGAGTCCGGCCGAATTCGCCCGGGCAATATCCTGCTTTTCACAGCTGCTGGAGCGGGGATGGTGAGCGCCGGACTCGTCCTGCGCGCTTAATTACTCGAGCGTCCCCGGGTTGACAACGCCCCTCAAACCAGAAACAATCGTGAGATGCCTACGTGGGAAGAGAAGCTCGCAGATCGTATCGAACCGCAGTTAGCCGACGAGATCAATGTCTTTGAAACCGAGATTCAACTGCGCAAACAAGGCAAGCTGGACGAGAAAGTCTTTGCGGAGACGAGGTTGCGGCGCGGCGCCTATGGCCAGCGCTATGACAACGGCCATCGCAATGACGGAATCCGATCCCAGGAGCTGAAATACACCACGGACCTGACCAAAGGTCCCGACACTCTCTGGGACGCGCCCGGAATGCAGCGCATCAAGATTCCCTTTGGCGGGATGAATCCCGATCAAATGGATACTCTGGCGGATCTCGCCGAGGAATATGCCGACGGCGTGCTGCACGTGACCACGCGTCAGGACTTTCAATTCCACTTTGTCCACATCGACGACACTCCATCCCTGATGCGACGGCTTGCCGCCGTCGGCATTACGACGCGCGAGGCCTGCGGCAACTCGGTGCGCAATGTCACGGCCTGCCCTCTGGCTGGCATCTGCCGGACCGAAGTATTCGATGTCACGCCATACGCCCGAGCATCGATGAAGTTCATGCTCGGTCACCCGGACGCCCAGGGCTTCGGCCGAAAATTCAAAATCGCATTCTCGGGCTGCGAAGCAGAAGCCTGCGGCCTGGTGAACATGCACGACATGGGCGGCATCGCTGTGAAGCGAGTCGAGAGCGGGCCAAATGGGAAGATAGAAAAGCGAGGGTTTGCACTCTATGTCGGTGGTGGCCTCGGTGCCGTGCCGCACGATGCAAGACTTTTCGACCCGTTTCTTCCGGAAGAAGAGCTGCTTCCGATCACTCAAGCCATTGCACGCGTCTTCGCGCGCCTGGGTGAGAAGAAGAATCGAGCGCAGGCACGCGTCAAATTTCTCATCGCGAAACTCGGCATCGAAGAGTTCCGCCGGCTGGTGCTCGAAGAACGAAAGATTCTTCCTCACGATCCGCGCTGGACCGCGTATCTGGAAAATCTCGATCGTGACACCGACAAACCGCTAAAGGCTCCAAGCCACCTGAATGGACAGAAGCGGCCCGAAGGTTTTGATGCCTGGTACACCACCAACGTCTATCGCCAAAAGCAGGAAGGCTATGTTGTAGCTTCCATCACGGTGCCACTGGGAGATTTATCATCCTGGCAGATGCGGGAAGTGGCACAGATTGCAAGGCGGTTCAGCGGCGACAGCGTTCGCACCACAGTCGAGCAGAACATACTATTCCGATGGGTGAGCGAGGCCGATCTGCCAGCGCTCTATCAGGAACTGCAACGCATCGGATTGAACCAGCCCGGCGCCGGTACTATCGTGGATATCACCGCATGCCCCGGAACGGATACGTGCAAACTGGGAATCGCATCGTCGCGCGGCCTTGCGGCAGAACTCAGCAAGCGACTGGCCGCAAAATCATTCAACCTTGATCAAAGCGTGAAGAACCTCCGCATCAAGATCAGCGGATGCTTCAATTCGTGTGGGCAGCATCACATTTCGGATCTGGGTTTCTACGGAGTCAGCCGGAATATCAACAACCGCAAGGTGCCTCACTTCCAGGTGGTGTTGGGCGGCCAGTGGCAGAACAATGCCGGAGCCTATGGTCTGGCCTTGATTTCAGTACCGTCAAAACGCATTCCGGATGTGGTCGATCGCATCACAGAACGCTTTGTGCGCGAACGCCAGCACACGGAAAGTTTCCAGAGTTTCATCAAACGGATTGGGAAACGCGAACTTGCCCGCATGCTCGAAGATTTGACTTTGGTTCCTTCGTTTGAGGCCGACCCGTCGTTCTATTCGGACTGGGGTGATCCGCGCGTCTACACGATCGGAGACATGGGCGTGGGAGAGTGTGCGGGCGAAGTGATTTCCGTCTCCCAGTTTGAAATGGCCGCTGCAGAGCGCCTCGTGTTTGAAGGCCAAATGAGTCTCGACGAAGGCGATTTCACGCGCGCAGATGCGCATGCGTATGACGCCATGCTTCAGGCCGCACTGTCGCTGGTTAAAGAGGAATTCATGGACGTACCCAATGAGCCGGATCGAGTCGTGAACGAATTCCGAACGCGCTTCTATGACACCAATCTCCTCGGTGACCGTTATGCCGGAAGCAAATTCGCGCAATATCTGTTCAAACGTCACGACTCCCCACCCAAAGAGCACACGCAGGATCAGGCTCACCGCATTGTGGAAGAGGCGCAGTTGTTTATCGAGGCAGCGCATGCCGGCCACGACATCATTGCAGAACGGCGCAACAAGCTACCGTAATGGAATTACAACGAATCGGAATCAAACTTTTTACGGACAGTTCTGCGCCGGTGCCCGTGCGGGAGTTCATTCCCGTTTTCCATTCGTGGATTCAAAAGCAGGCGATCGAGAATCACCTCCTGATCGATGTCCACAACTACAGTCATATCCACAACGGACCGGGAATCCTGCTCGTGGCGCAGGAAGGCAATTTCAGCATCGATTCGGCCGAAGGACGGATGGGCTTGCTCTACTTTCGAAAGAAGCCGGGCGAGGGAGTTGCCTCTGTGCTGAAAACAGCGCTCGCCGCATGCAAGCTGATGGAGTCCGAACCTGCACTCGGTGGACGCATGCGATTTCGAACGGACGAGATGCTGATTGTGACGAACGACCGTCTGCTCGCTCCAAATGACGATCCGACGTTCGAAAAATTGAAACCTTCTGTTGCTGCTGCTCTGAAGGTTGCATTTCCCGATCGGAAGTTCACACTCACACGTTCCAGCGCGAATCCCAAGGACCGTCTCGCGTTTCGCGTTCAGATTACCTGACTGGCGCCGATCGCGAAGATGACGACGAGATACGAGAACGCCAGCACGAACAGGACATCAAACACCCGGTGCTTCCGCCGCACTTGCTTGTCGTAGAAAAACAACTGGAACACCAGGCGCCCAAGCCAGAAGATCGACAGAAATCCGCTCAAACAACGTCCCAGCAGAGTCCCTCCAGCCAACTCCTCCGCGAAAGAGAAGCACAGCCCGGCCATGCCAACGACCGTAACAATGATGAAGATGTTCTGGACGACAAAGACTTCGGCCACATGCCCCGGCAGACTTCGAAGACTCTCGCGATAGCGGAGCATTTTCGCAGCGAAGACGTTCGAAGACGCGATGAGAAGCTGGAGGCCGCCGGCAATCCAGATGTATGGGACGATCCATTCCACGCGGACTCCTTCTTAAATTGCGGGTCTGATTCTGCATTTCGACCGGTTGGATCATTGCTTCAATACGGATTCGAAAAACCCATTCACTCCGCGCCCGGCTTTCATAAAGTCACACGCGGCAGAATCAGAATCAGGAATGTTGCGATCGGGCCCAGAAACACCGAGATGAAAAACCAGGCAAGACCGCTGCGCCCTTTTCCCTGAGCCAGGCCCGCATTGATCAGCGCCAGAGTACCCCAACCGATTCCGTAGCCTGTAGTCGTCGCGACATCCATATTGGATTCCTCCTGCTTAACCGACTCGAATCTTACCGGTTATTCGCCCTATATCCTCGACTTCACGTCAAGGTATGCCGCACGGATCAGTGCGCTGAGAGCTGCGGAATCGAGTTCCTCTCCAGGCTTCACTTTCACATGGCGCATCCGTTTTCCCGTTCCCAGGAGCAAACGTTTGGGATCCGGCAGATCTGCGCCCAGGTAAAACCCAACATTGGCATGCGCCTTGAAGACATTGACGTAGCCGAATGGTATATCCCCGATACAGGCGACGGGGCAACCGTCGTGCATCAACTCCAGGACATCGCTTCCGCACTCTCGCATCCGGCCAAACCAGGTGCGGGCGATCATTCCAAGCTCGCCGCTTTGCGCATTCAGCCAGATATCGATGGCAGGATCCCGTCGAACCGATCCTGAGAACCGAAGAAACTCGTCAATCATGAAGATTCACTGGTCAGGTTGCCGCCTGGACAAGTTGCAGTTCGTTGCCGGCAGGGTCTTTGAGCGTTGCAAGCCAGCCTCCCCAATACTGACGTTCGGGCTGTCCGGAAAACTCCACGCCCAGTGCGAGGAGGTCCTGATGCTTTGCAACGATATCGTCGACGGCGAACGAAACTCCCGTGAAACGGCCGACCAAAACCTGTTCGTCAGCAGGTGCACCTTCAGGAACAGCTTCGACGATAAGCTGGGCGCCACCTGCATCAAAGATACAGACGCCATGATCGAGATCTCCGAAAGTGATACGAAGCCCCAGCCGCTCGGCGTAAAAGGCTTGCGCTTCCGCAACATCTTTAACAAATACCCTCACAGCGCTTAGATTCATGAGTGGTCTCCTTGCTGCGCCAGGTCAGATGGCGCCTTCCGCAAGCTCTTTGATCCTGGGAAGAAGTCTGTCCCAGAGTTTGATGACCAGCGGGTAGAGCTTTTCTCCATTGGCGAGCATTACGAAGTCCCCATGTGCGGTGGATAGAATAGTGCGGTTTCCGTCGCCCGCAAGCGAATACGTCTGCGTGATCTCGTCTTCTGCGAGCCCGGAAGTTGGCCGCATATCGGGGCTGAATACATCACACACCGTGAACCGTAGCAGAGTGTTGGGTATAACCGCTGTGACGTTCCCTCGCACATAAACGTCGCCCTTCGAGTTCCTCCAGAGAACTGGACTGCCGAGTGCCCAACTGGAATCGATGGGACCGTTCGCGCCAAACTCTACCGCCCATTTCGCCGTCCACTCCGGCTTCGTCAGGATGTCCCAAACACGCGAAGGACTCGCTTCGATCTCAATGGAACTTTCAACGTACAGCTTTTTCATATGCGTGCGTCTACTCCCGGGGCCGGCCAAAGAATAAGACATATCCGTCCGAGTCCTTGAGCTCGAAGCCGCGCAGACCGTCAGCAGTATCCTTGAGCGGTACTGAGAATTCGACATTTCGCGATGCATACTCCGCCGCCAGCGCGTCAGGATCAGGAACATAAAGAAAAGCATCCCAACGCGCGTCAGGCTGCCGCACCGAGTTTGGGAGCGGAGCGACGCCGACACTCTTGAACAAAATTTCTGCACCGCCTCGCCGCACGATGCCAAAGAAGAGATCGTCTCCGAATCCCTGGAAGGTGACCTCAAACCCAAGCTGTTCGCGATAGAACGAAAGGGCTCTCGCCACGTTCTTCACAATGAAGAACGGCGAGATGCCGCCAATTTCCGGGCGGGCCGGGTTAGGCGCTTCAGGGGTCATATCGATAGTGCCCGGTGATCACATTGGAGAAAAGGACATCCTCCACCTGAGCGCCAGCCCCGATATTGTGGATCATCAGAGGTCTGCCGTTCTGCGAGCGGTCGGCTACCAGCCCGACATGTGGGACGCCTGAGGCAAGCCGCCAGGTGACGATGTCGCCGGCGCGGTAATCGCCCGCTCTTGTAGAGACCGGCAGTGTCGTGCCGTTTCGCCCGAAGAACGCAGCAAGGTTGGGCACGCGCCGATGGTCGATGTTGGGATCCGGTTTGGACAAACCCCACAATTGCGGATACGAGAGAAAATTTCGAAACATGTCCTGATTCACGAGTAGTTGGAGGTCGAGTCCTGCGTGCCGATAGGCCCGAACGAGGACATCGGAGCATACGCCACGTTCGAGTGGAACGTCACCTCCGGGGAACGAGAGCCTCTGGTAACTGCCATCATAAATCCTGGTCACACCAACCTGTTGATAGGCACCCTCCAGCACGAGTCCGATTCGAGATGACCTCTGCCCTGCAGAATACTGTCCGACCAACGCTAGCCAGAGAAATAGAAAAACGATAAGCGTGAAACTTTCATGAATTCTATCGCCAGGGATGTCGAACAGATGGTTCAGACGCTCCAGCGGATTGGACGGCTTTGTCAGCATGCGAGACATATAGGCAGTATCTCGCTGAGATTGTCCACGGTTTGCACGTCTTCAAGTCGCAATTTCCAGTATGGAACTCGCTTCCATATCGAAATCAGTCCTGCAGCCCTGGAACCGGCGACATCAACATCAGGATGATCACCAACGAATACAGATTCCCGGGGATCCACACCACAGCGCTCAACTGCCATCTTGAATATCGTTGGGTCCGGCTTCCTCACACCTTCGGTCTCAGATATTAGAACCGCGTCAAGGTAGGGCTCCAGGCCCAGGCATTCCAGTTTCTGTAGTTGCCGCACTGTCCTTCCATTGGTGATTACGCCGAGTTTTTTCCCGTGAGCTCGCAACGTCTGCAACGTCATCAACGTGTCTTCGCTTAGCTGACAATTCCGATCGTAGCTGGACCAAAAGTGATCGACCAGTCGCCCGCTGAGATGAGACTCAAGTCCCCACTCGCGAGTTACTTTATCGTAGAGATCGGTCTTGTCCCCATAACCATGATCGTCAAGTTCGACAATGCGCTGTACGAACTGAGTTTCCCCCAAATCTTGCAGTTCTTTCCAGAAGGCCGCGAACTGTTCCTTAACGATTTTCAGCACGAGCACATCGCGATCGTAGAGGGTGCCATCGAGGTCGAAGAATACAGCTTTGATCATGAGCTACATTCGAAAACTGTGCTGCTCTTGAAGCTAGTTCTCACCGGTTCTTTCGCAGGATTTCGCGCTCCGGGAGCATTCTACCACCACGTACAGGGGAGGGAATTCGCCGCTGTCGGCCCAACGATTCTGGCGCTCAGCCGCTGGCGGCCGACGTCCGATCACATCGCATCGGCTAATGCGCTTGACACTTCACGAAGGCGTGAACTAAAACAGTCACACAAATAAAAGACCACGTCGGAACAAAAAAATAGATGCGTTGGGGTAACGCACCACCTTCCCAGGGGGATTATGAAAACACTTCTCGCTTTTCTGGTCGTGTCGATGTGTCTCGCCTTCTCCAGTACTGCTTTTGCACAAGGCAGCAACTCTACCGTCAGCGGATTCGTTCAAGACACCACTCAGGCCAATATTCCTGGCGTGTCCGTAACGGCAACCAACACCGATACTGGCGTTGTGACGAAGGTGCTCTCGAATGAAGCGGGCACGTACAACTTCCTCAGCCTTCTTCCTGGAACATACAAACTGACTGCTGAACTCACGGGATTCCGCCCGTCTACCGTAAAGGATGTCCATCTGGGTTCGAACGAGAGCGTCCGATATAACTTCACCATGCAGGTGGGTACGGAGTCGCAGGCGGTCGATGTCACCGCACAGGTGGATACCGCCATTGCGGAGTCGTCGGCTTCCATCGGCCAGGTTCTTTCCGGAACGAAAGTGCGCGATCTTCCACTGCTCGGCAACGACGTGCTCGATCTCATCACCACCATGGGTGGCGTCCGAGGCGGCGCGGGCTCGACAGCGACAACTTTCGCCGGCATCGGCGCCGGTATGGTCAATACGGTGAGAGATGGACTCAGCGTCAACGATGGCCGATATCTGAATGGCATCTTCTCGGCTACGACAATCAACCCCGACATGGTCGCCGAAATGCGCGTCATCCTGACTCCGGTCGATGCCGAAATGGGACGCGGCAACGGGCAGGTTCAAATCTCCACACGCTCTGGTACAAACAAGTACACGGGAAGCGCGGTGTGGACCATCCACAATTCTGCGCTCGATGCCAACACCTGGACCAACAACAGCGCGATCGTCAATGGCGCCGGCGTTGCCACCGTTCCGAACTGGTCCAACAAGAACGAATTCACGGTGAGTTATGGCGGTCCCATTCTCAAGAACAAAACGTTCTTCTTCGTGCTCGGAGAATGGCGGGACGAAAATCAGCGTTCGACACAGCGGCCGGTTGTTCTGACGCCCTGCGCCAGGAACGGTGTATTCCGCTACTTCGATGGCTGGCAAAATGGCAACACCCTCACGACGAGAAATGCGACGGGAGCAAACCCAACAACACCTGTGGTCGACAGCAATGGAAATCCGCTGGTTGGATTGATGAATCCCGCCGGTACGGCCGTCAGCCAGCTTCACTACTTTTCTGTTTTCGGTCCTCTTGCCAACACTCCCACCGCATCCGATTGTTCCGACGCCGTTCTCGCCGGCTCCTTCTGGGATCCCAATCGCTCGGGCATGGATCCGACCGGCCTCATTTCGAAATATCTGAACGCCATGCCGGCGGCGGATCGCTACGATGGTGGCGACGGACTCAATACGGCCGTCCATCAGTGGACGCGAGGAACCAACAGTTCCGGCTCACTGGCCATCGGTGCCGGAACCGATGCGGAAACCGATCGCAAGCAGATCAATACCAAAATCGATCACAGCTTCAACAGCCGGAACAAACTCGCTTTCAATTTCAGCTATCAGTGGGCCGATGGTGGCAACTCACTATCGACATGGCCTACCGGATACGACGGAGTGACACAGCTGCGCCCTTATGAGCTGACGGCAAATTTCACTTCAACGCTGTCGACGTCGCTGCTTAACGAAGCGCGGTACGGAATACGCATGGGCCATCTGGTGATTTCTCCGGCATGGGAACAGACTGCGAACAAGGAAGCTCACGACGCCGCGCAGTCGTTGCTGGTTCAGGCCAACGGATTTCCTGTCGCATTTGTGCCCGCATCCGTGGGCGGCTTCGCGGCGCCGAATTATGTCTGCATGTCTCCGGCTTATAACGGATGCGCGCAACAGGGCAATACCAGTCCTCTCTATGACTATGCCGACACCCTGAGCTGGACAAAGTCCAGACACACTTTCAAGTTTGGCGTGGACATCCGGCATAGTTATTCCAAAGGCTGGGCCTCACCAACAGCTCCAGTACCTTCAGCAAACGGTGGGGCAGGAAACAATCCAAGCGTCGCGTTTCAAAGCAGCGCGAACTTTCCGAATCTGGTAACCAACAACCAGGCCCTTGCGAACAGCCTTCTGTATTTCCTGAACGGGTCGGTCAATGAAGCCCGCCAGATCTATTATCTGAAAGACTCATCGACTCCTTTGACCTGGCAGGATTACAACTCCAATCCGCGCAAGATTCTCGACGTGGTTCAAAACGAATTTGCCGGGTTCATTAAAGACGACTGGAAGATCCGGCCGAATCTGACACTCAATCTCGGCCTGCGGTACGAATACTATGGCGTGCCTTATGAAGGTGCAGGATTGGGAACGGCGCCAATTGACGGAAGCGCGGCGCTGTTCGGAGTTTCGGGAAGAAGTTTCACGAACTGGCTGCGTCCGGACAACGGCGTCGACATGAGTCTTGTAACGACGGCGCAGTTTGTCGGTCCGAAAACAGCAAATCCGAACAAGGCTCTTTACAAAGATGACTGGAACAACGTCGGACCTGCCGTGGGATTCGCGTGGGCGTTGCCCTGGTTTGGCGAAGGGAAAACCAACGTGCGCGGCGGATACCAGATTACCTATTCCGGTGGCGGTCAGGCCCAGCCCATCGACAATTTCATCCTTTCCAATCCGGGCTTTCAAAGCAACCCGATGACGAACGCGGCCGCAGACGGAGGCTATTTCAATCTGTCGAACCTGGCAGCTGTCATTCCGGTTGCCCCGACAGTGCAGCCGATGCAACCCATCCAGGTCCAGAAACAGAATCAGGCACTCGCGGTTTACAACAGCAACATTGCAACCCCGTACGTGCAGAACTTCACTCTGTCGGTGACACGGAATATCAACCGGAACCTCACACTCGACGTTCGATATGTCGGTACCAAGGGTTTGAAACTCTGGGGTAACTTCGACATCAATACTTCGGATATCTACTACAACCAGCCTTTGCTCGATGCTTTCCAAGCTGCGCGCAGCGGCGCCGATCTCAAACCGCTGGCATCGCAAACGCCTGCCGAACAGGCGGGACTGCTGCTGTTGGACCAGATGTTCCTTGGATTAAATATCGCCGGCAACGTGACGGGATGCAACCCGGCATCGCCGACTACGGCCTGCGGCGCTGTAAATGGCACAACAATGAGAGGCGCCTCCGAAATGCGCCTCAGTACGACTTTCCGATCGTCCCTGGCCAACGGCGACTTCAGCGCGCTTTCCAAGGCGCTGGATGTTTTCAACGGAACGGGAACCGGTCCCACTGGAGCCGTTACTGGCGCCGGCGGTGAACGAGGCACGGTACTCAAGAGGGCCAACCTTGGATTCAATGTTCCGGGCGGAACCACCATCGCCGGAGGTCCGGTCGTTCCTGCAGGACTATTTCCCGCGAATTGGATTACGGTCAACCCGCAATTCAGTACCGCGAGCTTGTACTCGGATTCGGGATCATCGAACTATCACTCGGTTCAGATTCAGGGCACGCTGCGTCCCGTACAAGGAATAAGTTTCCAGGGAACGTATCTCTATTCAAAATCTCTGGGGATATCTGCTTCCACATACACGAATCCGGCCGAACGGGAGTTGGACTACACGACAACCGGCAGCGATCAAAGACATAACTTCCGAAGCAACGGGACGTTCGAACTTCCGATCGGTCCGAACAAGCTGTTTCTCGGCAACAGTACCGGTGTGCTGGCGCGGATTGTGGAGCGGTGGCAGAGCAGCCTGATTTACAACGTGAGTTCCGGAGTTCCAGTCAGTATTACTGCTGGGAATATGCTCTATGGACTTGGCGTTCCGGATATTGTTCCGTTACCGGACGGATCTATTCCAGAAATACCCAATGGAGGAACCGCGACATTTCCAACAGTGAATACCACGACGAATAACACAAATACCGGCAGCTACTTCGAGTCCGGAAAGTACGTCAAGGTTAAGGATCCGCAATGTCTGCAAATATACGCAACGACGAATCAGGCTTTCGGCGACTTGTGTACCCTCACTTCAGTCGCGCTTGCGGATCCCAATAATCCTACTCAGGCGCAGTTGGGCCCGACCGGTTCGCCAATCGTCATCCTGCAGAACCCCCAACCCGGAAAGCGGGGCACGTTAGGACAGAAGACCATCGAGGGCATCGGAACATGGAGTCTCGATGCGAACATCAGCAAGACGTTCCGCATCAGCGAATCCAAATCCGTGCAGGTGCGGATGGATGCGACCAACATCACCAATCATCCCGGAATGAACGCTCCAAGCCTGAACATTACGAACACGACGGTGTTCGGGCAGATTACGGGAAAGCCCAACAACGTTCGGCAATTCCAGGGTCAGCTCCGTTTCTCGTTCTAAGTGGCTTTAGGGGCGGTCTATGACCGCCCCTAAAGAAATAGGTGAACGAGGGGTCTGACCCCTATTTACTTAACGCGCTGCCCGCCCGGAGCGGGAGGAGCGGCCTGCACTCTTACTCTGTTTCGCTCCCCATACAGTTGCGCTTCCAGTGATTGAAGCTTCATCCATTGAGTGCGCGTCAATTGTTCGCGCATTTCCAGAGTCATCGCCGCAGTCTCGCGTTCCACTTCACCACGCGACTGAATCACACGATTGGTCTGATTTGATACGGCGGTGTGATCAACGGATTCGGCTTCCAGGAGCCGGGCAAGCTGCATTTCTTCTTTCTCGAGCTGCCCGCTGTTATACACGATGGTGCGCGAATGATTTTCGAACGCACGTCCGATCTTTGTTTTCTGGTCCTCCGTTAATCCAAGCTCCGCAACAACCGTAATGTTTGTCCACCAGGCACCTCCGATGAGTGAGCCGTTGGAATTGGCAACTGGTACTCTTCGCGCCACCAGGTTCGCGGCCCGTTCCTCCTCCCGTAACCTGTTCGCCTGGTCGGGGGTGATGCCTTGCGCGTGCGCCGATGCAATCAGAAAGAGTCCAAACAAAATGGCCGGGGCTGTGTGCTTTGGTTTCATGGATTACCTCTCTATTCAGCTAAGGATTCATATCAGGAAGTCCCAACAGCAAAGGCTCCATTGGAGCTGGGACGGTTCTCGTAAGATGGAGATTCACGCGATTCATCACGGCGTCCGCATCCACTTTAGTGAACGGCTCCGGGAAGTCTTCCGGTTTGTTTCCGATCCTGATGAACGGAAGCAAAATCAGGACAGCAGAAGCAACAGCCACCAAAACCCAGCGCTGCGTCTGCGTGCGAGCGCCGGATGGCTTCGAATGTACAAACGAAGGAGTCCGAGCGATTCGATCGTCCACCTTCTCGCGGACGGCGCCCTGAAACAGCGATATCGCCTCGGTAAAAAGATTCAGTTCCACCGAGCATTCGGGACACTCGCGTGAATGCAGCAATTCGGCATTTGTTGCCTGCCCGGTCAGGCAGCGAGCGAATTGATGTTCTGACAGATGGTTGCTCATCGAGATGCTCCTAGTCGCTTCCGAATGCCGTGAACTGCTCTGAAGAGATGTACCTTTACCGCGTTCTCCGTCAAACCGGTCGATTGCGCGATTTCCGCAAGCTCCAGATCCTCCAGATAGCGAAGAAGAAAAACGGTTCGCTGTTTATGCGAGAGGCTTCCGGTCGCTTCCCACACCGACTGTACCTGCTGCCGGATCGATGCGTTTTCTTCCGGAGAAATGCTTCGATCCGGCCACTCATGCATCTCCGCATTGTCGGTATTCTGGATCTTCCTCCAGAACTGAAAGCGCCGGTTCTGCGTGTGATTGCGAACCAGATTGACAGCGATTCTCATCAACCATGTATTGACGCTGCAGTCGCCTCGAAACAGGCTCCGGCTTTTATACGCATTCCAGAAACAGTCCTGAGCAAGCGATTCCGCGACGTCCATATCGCGAATCGATGCGAACAGGAATCGAAGCACGCGAGGCCTGTATTGTTCTACAAGCCGGTCAAAATCTTCGAACTCCAAAGCCGGGTTCTCCATACGCAAGGCAACGAACCCGGATGATGTGGCTGATCTCATGCACTCCTATAGACAGGTGTTTTCACTGCGAATTAACAACGGGCTGAATTTTTTACAGCAGCCAGTCGCAAATCGAAACCAGGCGCAGGCGCAACGGCTCGGACCGCACGGAAAATTCTCGCTGGTGGCGTTCATATGCCGCACGGCCGTCAGCGGTCTCAATGGCAATAGGTGAAAAACCGAGCGCGCTCAAGTCGTATGGGCTCGCGCGCATGTCGACCTCGCGAATGTCTCGCGCCAATTCAAAACAATCGGCCACCAGTTCGCTCGGGGTGAAGGGACTCAGCTTGAAGGCCCATTTGTAGAGATCCATGTTGGCGTGGAGACAACCGCGTTGTTCCAGCGCGACGGTCATGCTGCGTGTCAGCTGCTGCCTGTTGAGCGGACGAGCGGGCGGCGTAAAGAATCGAAATGCGTCGTAGTGCGTGCAGGAAATTGGGTTCTCCTGGACGATAGCGGCAATCCGGTCGGATGGAAACCGCAGTGGATATGTGTTGTGGCGTATCTCGTCCGGCGTCTGCTGATACACCATCGCCCATTCGTGCAAGCCAAAGCATCCATAAAATGCCGGCCTCTCCTGCGTGGCTTTCAGCAGATTTCGAATATGTTGAACGGACTCGCGACGGTGCGGGCGCAGCTTTGAAGGATCGATGGCAATACCGTCGGCAGTCTGGTGGTATTCCGGCCAGCGGAGAAATTCTTCGGCTTCGGTTCCAGCCAAAATGTATTCCGGACCAGGATGCCAACGCTTCAACCAGGTTGGGCGAAAGGAATAGTAGGTGAAAAGGAAATCGTAGACCGGATGTTTTTCGCGGCGAGCCGTGCGTTCCTGATGTGGATCCGTCCACGCACGCACTCGAGTTTCATGAGCCGCCTGCCTTGCCCGCCATGAAAATGGGGCCAGACGGGTCATTCCCCTTTTTTCGACGGGAAAAAAGGGGAATGACCCGTCTGGCCCCATTTTTTAGCGGAGGTACTTCTCGAAGAAGTCCATGGTGCGCTGCCAGGAGAGTTTGGCAGCGGGTTCGTCGTAGCGGGCGCCGGTATCGTTGTTGAAACCATGCTGTGCGCCTTCATAGACATATCCGGTGTGAACGACTTTCGCCGCAGTCAGCGCGGCGTCGTATGCCGGCCATCCTCCGGTAATGCGCGCATCCATACTGCCGTACTGAAGCAACAGTGGCGACTTGATCTTTGCAATATCGGCGGGGTTGGTGGGCTGGGCTCCGTAGTAGGCGACTCCGGAATTGAGTTCCGGAACCCTAAATGCCAGCGTGTTTACGATACCGCCACCGTAGCAGAATCCAACGGTCCCGACTTTTCCTGTTCCTTCCGCATGCGTTCTCGCGAAACCGGCAGCGGCAACGAAGTCTTCCGTCATCTTCATGCCGTTCACCGAACTAAACTTCTGAGTTGCAGCAGTTTCATCCCCCGGATAACCGCCGACCGAAGTCAGACCATCCGGCGCTATCGCGAGGAAATTGGCAAGGCCGATCCGGCGCGCGATATCTTCGATATGTGGATTGAGGCCCCGATTCTCGTGAATCACCAGAACCACAGGCAATTTTCCAGTCGCGCTCTTCGGTCGAGTGACGTATGCCTTGATGGTTCCGTTTCCCTGGGGCGATGGAATCTCGACCGTCGTGATGCGAAGCCGCGCATCGTCCTTCGGCACCTGCTGGCCCAGCGCCCAATTTGGACGCAGCAGTTCCAGCATCGCCACCGCGGTTAAGCCGCCGACTGCATACTTCTGGGCGCGATCCAGGAATCCTCGACGGTCGATCTGACCGTGAATATACAGATCAAAAATGTTGAGCACTTCCTGCGGGAAGTCGCTCGCTTTCGCTCGTTCCATGGGTGTCTCCTTAAAGTAGCCGTTTCGGGCTGGTGTGCCCGGAAGAATACCATCATCCGTGCCATGTTATGATTTTTGATCTCACGAGTTATTCCTCTATGAAAAAGGCTTTGGGCGATGTTCGTGTCGCTACGACAGAGAATCGATATCCGGAACAGCTGGCGCGACTGCTGGAACGAGAAGGCGCGACGGTCTACTCCTGTCCACTGCTTCGGGAAACGACTGTGGAACATGTGGGTAACGCACATCGATTCATGGAATTGTGCGAAACAACACGCGTGGATTTCATCGTCTTTTATACGGGCGTCGGTATTGAATTTCTATTTCGCGCAGTGAACAAACCCGAGGTGATCGCGCGTTCGCGGATCATTGCCCGCGGTCCAAAAGCGGTCAATGCCCTTAAAAAATTCGGGGTGCAGGAATACGTCATTGCCGATGAACCAACGACGGAAGGAATTCTCAAAACACTGGACCGGGAGGAAATTCGCGGGAAATCGGTACTCGTCCAGCTCTATGGTCAGGACAACTCCGAACTCCGGCGAGCCCTCGAAGCCAGAGGAGCGACGGTAACCGGCATTTCCCTGTATCACTACGAACAGGCATCCGATACCGAGGCGGTTACTGAACTTGTTCGCAGAATCACCCACGGGGAAATCGATGCCATTACCTTTACGAACGGACCTCAGGCGCGGTTCCTTCTGAAATCCGCCGCGTCAGTGGAAGGCACAGAAGCACTGCTGCGACATTTGAATAACGACGTTGCGGTGGTCTCCATCGGAGAAGTCACGTCACGGGCGCTAAGGGAAATGGGGATTGAACCGCACGTCATTCCTGATGAACCGAAAATGGGCCCCATGGTGAAGGCGCTGTCCGAATTCTTCGAAAGCAGAAGGAAGTAATGTTTTATCCCGCGTTCATCGATCTCGCCAACCGGCCGGTGCTTGTCGTGGGGGGAGGTTCCGTTGCTGAGCGCAAGGTCGAGACTTTGCTGGAGGCAGAAGCAAGAGTCACGGTGGTCAGCCCGGAGGTTACAAAGCAGCTGGAGGATCACGCGAGCTCGAAACGCATCACGCTTCAGCGACGAGCCTTTCTTGCCTCGGACATCGACGGCGTCACGCTGGTCATTTCTGCGACGGATGACGAGGCAGCTCAAGCGGAGATTGCGAAGATCGCCGAATCGAAAAGCATCCTCGTGAACACTGTCGATAAACCGGAACTTTGCTCCTTCATCGTTCCAGCCATCCTTCGACGCGGCGACGTCACTGTAGCCATCTCGACTTCCGGAAAGAGCCCTTCCCTTGCGGCGGAGTTACGCCTGCGGCTTGACCGGGTATTGACCGAGGAAATTGCACGAACGGCCAGTGTGCTTGGAAAAGTTCGACAGGAAGTGCACCAACACTTCGCCAGCAGCGATGACCGCAAACGGGTGTTCGACAGCATCATTGGATCCGGCATCGTGGAATGGATCTCCGGATATGACGACGAGCAAGCGCTGCAGCGGGTCCGCCACATGATTCGGGAAATGATTGAGAAATCCTCATGACAGCACAGGGAGTGGTTTACATCGTCGGCGCAGGGCCTGGCGATCCGGAATTGATTACCGTTAAAGGACTGAAGTTGCTTCGAAAATCCGATGTCGTTCTTCACGACCGCCTGATTTCCACGGGCCTGCTGACACAGATCCGGGGAGATGCCACCGTGATCGATGTTGGCAAACGGTTTGGCCATGAGGACCGGCAGCAGCCCGAAATCCACCGCCTGATGATTGAATTTGCGCAGCAGGGAAAAATCGTTTGCCGGCTCAAGGGTGGCGATCCGTTCGTATTCGGAAGGGGCGGTGAAGAAGCCAGCGCGCTGATGGATGCCGGCATACCATTTGAAGTCGTGCCGGGAGTCAGCAGCATTACGGCGGCGGCCGTAGCCGCAGGGTTTCCGCTGACGCATCGTGAAATGAATCACGGATTCCTTGTCATCACGGGTTCCCGGTCGGCGACCTTTGAATCCGCCGAATGGTGCGCCGCACGGACTCTGTTGAATTCCGGAGGGACGGTAGTCGTATTTATGGGCCTCGTTCGGCTGGAGGCCATCGTGTCGAATCTTGAAGAACACGGCTGTTCGCTGGATATTCCCGCAGCCGTTGTATCCCGGGCCACCTGGCCAACCGAAGAAACCCGGGCGGGCACGCTTCGCAATATCTTTCAAAAGTCTGTCGGCTTGAGCGCTCCGGCCCTTCTTATTCTTGGCAGTGTGGTAGCCCTATCCCATGAAAAATGAAATTCTCGAATTTGCTCTTTCCCTGGCTGTCTCCGCAGAAGCCGCGATCATGCCGGTGTTCCGCAACTGCACGGTGAGTTTTAAGTCCGATGGAACGGAAGTGACCGAGGCCGACAAACGCGCGGAAGAAGTGATGCGCGAAGCGATTGGAAAACGCTTCCCAAAACATCGGGTGCTTGGCGAAGAATTTGGCGGGCAGCCGGAACCCACAAAAGAATCCCTTTGGGTTCTCGATCCTATCGACGGCACCACTTCATTTGCTGCGGGCCTTCCGATTTTCGGGACCCTGATCGCCTACCTGGAAAACGGAGAACCGCAGGTCGGAGTGATTCACTTTCCCGCTATGGGGGAGACGGTGTATGCAGCAAAGGGAAGCGGATGCTGGATACATTTGCATGGGGAAGAAAACCCGAAGCAGGTTCTCGCATCTCAAACCACAGATATCGCGAGCGCGTTCATTTCCGCCGGAGGCACCAGACCATCGGACATTGAACCACCGGCGACGGGACACGGCTGCAAGCTCAGCAGCCTGATTCCGAAGCCTCGCAAGTTTCGTTTCATCAGCGACTGCGTCCAGCATGCGCTGGTGGCCCAGGGCCGGATTGACGCGGCGATCGATCCGGAGATGAATCCCTGGGATATTGCCGCGCTGATTCCATGCGTGGAGGAAGCTGGTGGAGTCATTTCGGATCTCGGCGGCGTCCGTGAACATCTCACATGGAAAACCAGCATTTTGAGCAGTTCGACGCCCGGGCTGCACGCGCAGATTCTCCGCGTGCTGCAGGGAGTTAAGATTTAACTTGCGGTAGGTAAAACCCAGGGTTGAAAATTCAGCATGCGCCGGGCGTGGATGTCTTTTTCACTGCTGTTCGGATGTTTGATTTCGCTTCACCCGCCTCTCTTCGCCCAGGACGACCCGGACACCGCCCAGCAACGCGCACAGGCCGAGCAGGAGAAGCAATCGTTGGAAGCCCAACGGAAAAGTCAAAAGGCGCTTTCGGATTTTCTCAGGTCTTCCCGAAGCCAGATCGGTACTTCAACCGGGCTGAACACCCTGTACTTTCAGTTTCGAACGGCCATTCCGAAATTCAGGTCTGCAGTCGACGAGTATCGCTGGAAGCTGAGCATGCAAGGCAAGCTGGATAAGCACCTGAAGGAGATGGGATCGCAGACCGACGTCATGCTGAAATACCTGAGCGCTGGAAAAGTAAATCATCCGAAGGTGGATACGTCGGAGTTCAAGGAATATTCCGCGAGTGAACTTCAGTGGGAAACCCTGAATTCAGCGGAACGCATCAGCGCTTTTCTCGACTTTGCAGTAATTGCGGAACATCAGGAAACGGTGAGCGCAAGAACGCTGGAATTCCTATATACGCTCAACGGCGAATTGCTTCGCCTGAAATGGCTGACTTCACACGTAAAATAGCGATCATGACTCGAATCCTGCCGACCCTTTCATTTGTACTTCTGGCCCATTGGAGCGCTTTCGCGCAAACCAATCCGACTGCGGAGGAACAGCAGAAGACAAGACAGGCTCAGGCAGCGGCGCAGCAACAATTAGACGCCCAGCGCGAAGCGGCAGAACGCGCAAAAGGGCTGGAAGCTTTTCGCGAATATCTGAACAGCCAGGCTGCGAGCCGCAAATTGGAACCTGGGGCGGCAGCAGATCTCGACGCAAAATTTCTGGAGTTTCGCCTGGCGATCCCGAAGTTCCGCGATGTAACGAAGGAATTGGCCTGGAACCTGAGCATGAAGTCGAGGCTGGACAAGGATCTGAAGAATCTCGAAACGCAAACGGACATACTTCTTCGCTACCTCACCGCAGCAAAGATCAACCACCCGCGTCCGGATGCTCAGGAATTCAAGGATTTCTCGCCGAGCGAACTTCAATGGGAAACCCTGAATGTCGCCGAACACATCGCCAGCTTTCTCGATCTGGCTGTCGCCGTGGAGCGCAAGAATGTCTCGTCCACCGAAGCACTTGAATTCATGTACACGCTGGATGGCCAGCTGCAGCGTCTGAAGTGGCTGACGTCGCACGTGAAATAACGGGCGCTACTCCAGCCTGGTGGCGGACGTCAGAATCGACGGCATTGGAAGTTCGATCCCATCGAATTTTCGGAATCCCTCTGCTCTTTCTGAAATCTTTTGTTCAATGATCGCCAGCACTTCGGGTGTCTGCATGTTCAGCAGCGCGGCCGTTCGCACCGCCGCTCGACGCATGGTTAGAAACAGTTCAACCCCGGACTTCAGTTTCCAAACCTGTGGCACGACAACGGTCTGGATATCTTCAAATCCAACCGCGTTCAACGAGCGCGCACATTCAGCGGCATCGCTGAACCTGAAAAATGGAGGCCCTTCGGGGAGTGGAACATTTATGTTTCCGTGCGATCGAATGACATCGAGGACGATTTCAAATCCCGCTGTCCTTGGCGGTGAGTCCCACACCGTGAATGCATAGCGGCCGCCCGGCCGCAAAACCCGAAAAGCTTCGGCGATCGCTTGATCGGGCCGCGCGAGATGCAACATTCCGAAGTTCATGGCAACGGCATCGAAGGAGCTGTTGGGAATGTTCAGGTTTTCCGCATCGCCTTCGCGAAATTTCAGCTGCAGGCCTGCGTCCCGTGTCATCTCCCGCGCAAGCCGGATCATCTCGGAGGAGAAATCGATCCCCAATACCGAACAACCCAGACGCGCTGCTGCCGAAGCGACATAGCCCGGACCGCATGCAATATCCAGCAATCGCATGCCACTTCCGGCGTGGACCGCACCAAGCAGCGATTCAACGGCCTGGCTGGTCACTGCACCGAAACCCGGGTCATACTTACCGGCCGCTTTCTGCCAGCCGTCATGCTCAAAATTTCGAAACGCGTTCGCGTACTCGTTTTCCATTAGGCAAATCGTTGAAATCGAGATGGCAAAGAAGTAATATGAGCGGCGCATGCTTAAAGCTTCAACTCCAAAATTCCCGGCCATATCACCCCAGTGAAATTTCCAGCAATAATCAATTCCAAATGAGAGTTTTCACGAGGTAAAGATGTCTGTTCGTCTTTTTGTTGGGAACCTTCCCTACGAAGCAACCGAAGAAGAAATTCGCGAGCATTTCGCAGGTGCGGGAAATGTACTGAACGTGTTCATGCCGCTGGATCGCGAGACCGGCCGAAAACGCGGTTTTGCGTTTGTGGAGTATGCGGACAATGCGCAGGCGCAGGAAGCCATCCGCCTGTACAACAGTCAGAATTTCAAGGGACGTCCTCTGGCAGTCAATGAGGCGCGTGCCAAGGAGGCCCGGCCGCCCGGATCCGGGGCTCCATACCGCCCGAGCGGTGGACCTCCTCGTCCCATGTCGTCCGGACCTCGCCCGATGGGATCATCCGGCGGACATTCCGGCGGTCACGACTTCGGCCGGCCCGACTCCGGTTCCATGGAGCCTCCCGGCCGCGGCGATCGCATCAATCGAAAATTCGGCCCGGATGCCAAGCCTTTCCGAAGCCGAAACCAGAAGTCCTTCAAACCCGAAGGCGGAAAGAAGGCCCAGAAGGAAAAGCTGGGCGGCCAGCTCTACAGCGTTGATGATGCCGATGAGTCGGCCCTGGACGGGGAAGAGTTGGACGATTTTGCGACGGGAGTAGACGATAGTTCCGAAGATAGCGAATAAAAACCAGCGAATAAACCCCGGCCTCCGGTTTGTGGTCTAAACGCAACATGAGGCCCAAATTCAAGCGATCTATCCTCCTTTTGCTCCTGGCGTTACCCATTGTCAGCGCCACATCGGCGCCGCGCGCCCTGGACCAGGAAAAAGCCACCCATGTATTAAACCGCCTGGCGTTCGGCGCCCGGCCAGGCGAAGTCGCCCGTGTGCAAAGCATGGGGATCCGCCAATACATTGAACAGCAGCTTCATCCTGAGCAGATCAACGACAGCGCGGTCGATAGCCGATTAAGCCAGCTGCCATCGATCCGAATGAGGACTGACGAGTTGATGGCGCGTTACCCTGAACCGCAGCAGGTTGCGAAACGCGCGGGAATCGCCAATCCCAAGGCCGATGACAAGAACGCGCAGGCAACTCGCAACAAGCTTCAAACCTATATGATGCAGAACGGGCTCGAGCGCCCGCAGTTGCTGCTTCAGGAGCTGCAGTCTCAGAAAATTATTCGCGGAGTTTACAGTGAACGGCAGCTCCAGGAAGTGATGACGGATTTCTGGTTCAACCACTTCAATGTCTACTGGAACAAAGGTCAGGACAAGTGGTTTACCACCGACTATGAGATGAGTGCCATTCGGCCCCACGCTCTGGGCAAGTTCAAGGACTTGCTGATGGCCACGGCAAAGAGCCCCGCCATGCTCTTCTACCTCGACAACCATTTGTCGACGGTGCCGAATACGGCGCCTGCGTTGAGCGCAGCAGCGCGAGCGAGACTGGCGAATCCCGGCGCGCCTTTGCCTCCGAACATCGCGGCCGAAGAAGCGAATCAAGCCAAGAATCGTAAGAAGGACGGAATCAACGAGAACTATGGCCGGGAACTGATGGAGCTGCACACCCTTGGCGTCGACGGTGGCTACACACAGAAAGACGTTCAGGAAGTTGCCCGCGCCCTGACTGGCTGGACCATCGATAAACCGAGACAGGATGCCCGCTTTGTATTTCGTCTGATGATGCATGACAGGGGCGAGAAGGTCGTGCTTGGAAACAGGATTCGCGCCGGCGGAGGAATTGAAGACGGGGAGAAGGTCATCGATATTCTTGCGCATCATCCCAGCACGGCACGGTTCATCTCCACCAAACTCGTGCGTTATTTCGTCAGTGACAATCCGCCAGACGCGCTCGTGGACAAGGTCGCCGCGACGTTCATGAAGACCGATGGCGACATCCGCGAAATGCTCCGCACGATTTTCTATTCGGACGAATTCATGTCGCCGGAAACCTACGGACAGAAAACCAAATCGGCCTTCGAGTACGTCGTTTCTTCGATCCGCGCGATGAATGGAGATACGAACGGCAGCCAGCGAATGGCTCAGGTTTTGACGAAGATGGGACAGCCGATCTATCAGTTCGTCGCACCGACAGGATTTCCGGATCGTGCCGACTACTGGTTGACCGATGGCACGTTGATCGAACGCATCAACTTTGCAGTGAACCTCACATCCAATAAGATTCCCGACGCCAGAGTGCAATTGGCCGATTTCCCCGATGCAAAAACTGCCGCCTTGTATCTGGGATCTCCAGAGTTTCAAAAAAGGTAGGTGCGTATGCCATTATCTCGCCGCTTTTTCCTGAAGTCCGCAGGTGTTGCCGCCGCAAGCTTTGGCGCGGTTCCGTCATTCCTGCTCCGAACAGCTTTTGCACAAAGTCCGGGAGCGGGAAACGGTAAAGATCGGCCAATCCTGATCGCCATCTTTCAGCGCGGCGCCGCAGACGGCATTTCGATGGTCGTGCCTTTTGGCGATTCTCATTACGCATCGTTGCGTCCGCAGATTGCACTGCCATCGCCATCGCGCGGCGGTGGGGAGACGACTTTGGATCTGGATGGATACTTCGGATTGCATCCATCACTCTCTTCCCTGAAACCCATTTACGATGCCGGTCACCTGGCCATGGTTCAGGCTGTTGGATCTCCGGACAACACCCGCTCGCATTTCGATGCTCAGGACTATATGGAATCCGGAGCGCCGGGAAACAAGAGTGTCGGCGACGGCTGGCTGAATCGGTATATGCAGACCGATCCCAGAGCCAAGGGAACCGCCCCATTCCGGGCCATTGCAATGAGCACGAACATGCCCCGATCCCTGCTGGGCCCTGCTCCGGCCCTTGCGATAACGAAGATCCAGGACTTCGATGTCCGCGGAAATGCAGGGAAGGGGAACAGTGGCAGCAGCGACATCTACTCCGCATTCGAATCCATGTGGCACAACGAAACCTTCGATGCGATCAAGATGCTGAAGAACGCCAACCCGGCACGCTTTCAGCCGGAGAATGGCGCCGTTTATCCCAACCAGCCGTTTTCACAGTCGCTGATGCAGATCGCACAAATCATCAAAGCCGACGTCGGCCTTGAAGTGGCGTTTGCGGACCTGAGCGGATGGGACACCCACGCCAATCAGGGAGCTGCCGCCGGTCAGTTGAGCAACCGCCTGCGTGAATTCGGCGATGGAATTGCCGCGTTGTACCGCGATCTCGGTGATCGGATGCGGAATGTGGTGATTGTCACCATGACGGAGTTCGGCCGATCCATTAAACAGAACGGATCGGGAGGAACCGATCACGGTCATGCCAGCGCGCTCTTTATGGCCGGCGGCCCCGTCAAAGGCGGAAAGGTCTACGGCAAATGGCCGGGCCTTGCTCCGAATCAACTTTTTGAAGGCCGCGATCTGGCTTTGACCACCGACTTCCGCGATGTCTTCTCCGAAATTCTGACCAAACACATGCGTTCATCGGACGTTGCCAAAGTCTTCCCCGGCTATACCCCACGCCAATCCCTCGGCATTCTGTAGAGTTAGGGAGTTATGGGGACAGACCCCTCAATCCCCTAATTCCAAAAAACAGAATTAGGGGATTGAGGGGTCTGTCCCCATAACTCCCTCGTGCTAGGCTCTGAGCCTGGTGAATTCAAAGCTCGCGGAACTCGCAAAACTCTACGGCATCCAAACATCCTATCTGGACATGCGAAAGAGGCGGCAAGCCGCACCGACGGAATCCGTACTTCTGGCACTTCGAGCACTGGGCGCACCGGTTTCACAAATGGACGATGTGAAGGCCGCATTGAGACTGCGGCGAGAGGAGTTGTCCGGCATTCGGCTTGAGCCCGTCATCGTGGCGTGGGACGGAAAGTTGCGGCCGCCGAGGGTTCTGCCTGAAGACTCAACCCCTTCCTTAATATTGGAGGACGGAACCGAAACATCGTGGCCGCCGCCGAGACGCCTTCCGATGGGATACCACAAACTCAACGGAAGCCTGGTGATCTCTGCGCCAAAACGAGCGCACTTCCCTATTTCCGGGAGAGCCTGGGGCGTGTTTGCTCCCGTCTATGGACTCCATTCCAAACGCAGCGATGGTGCCGGCGACCTCACCGACCTCGAGACTCTCATCGATTGGATGGACGGGTTGGGCGGCCAGGTGGTGTCGACGCTCCCATTGCTTGCGACGTTTCTGGACAAGCCCTTTGAACCCAGTCCCTATTCTCCCGTCAGCCGGATGTTCTGGAACGAGTTCTATGTCAATCCGGCTCGTTCGCCAGAGTATCCAATCGAAGACAAACGACATCGTTCTTCGACGCCTGGACCGCTCGTGGATTACCGAAAGACCATGGCCCGCAAGCGGCGTGTCCTGGAAACCATGGCCCGAACTTTCTTTGCTCAATCCGGCCGCCGACGGGACCAGTTCGAATCTTTCAAACGTTCCAATCCGTACGTTGAAGACTACGCTCTCTTTCGCGCGGTGACCGAACGACAGGAAAAGGGTTGGCGAAGCTGGCCTGCACGACTTCGGAACCAGGGAATTCGGCCTGGCGATTACGACCTTGACGCATTTCGCTTTCATCTTTATGCGCAATGGCTGATCCAGGAACAGATGGAGCAGCTGTCTGGTCGAGCAAAGCGCTCGAGCTGTCTGCTCTATCTGGACTTACCGGCAGGCATTCATGCCGACGGATACGACACGTGGCGCAATCAGAATCTCTTCGTAAAGGGAATGTCGGTAGGTGCTCCTCCGGACCCGATGTTCACATCCGGCCAGGACTGGAGCTTCCCGCCCATGGATCCCCACGCCATGCGCATCACCGGCCATCAGTACACCATTGCAATGATCCGCAATCATTTGCGATTCGCCCGATTGCTGCGCATGGACCACGTCATGGGACTCCATCGTCTTTTCTGGATACCGGAAGGAATGTCCGGCACACAAGGCCTTTATGTGCAGTATCCATCGGAAGAGATCTACGCGATTCTCAGCGTGGAATCGCATCGATACGATGCGGGAATCGTCGGGGAAAACCTGGGTCTGGTACCACCGGAAGTAAATGATGCTCTAAAGCGGCACAACGTCCGGCAATTGTATATAGTGCAGTCCGAACTTTCAGCAAACTCCAGGAAGAAACCGTTACGTCGACCGAAGTCGGATTCTGTCGCCAGTTTGAATACGCACGACATGGCGCCGTTCCGGTCGTACATCGATGGAAAGGATATCGACGACCGGCTCGACCTGAAATTTCTCGATGGGAAGAGCGCCCTCCGGGAACATAAGGTCCGGAAGAAGCTTCGCAAAGCTCTGCGAAAATTTCTGGATAGAAAGAATACATTCGAGGGATGCATCGAATTCCTCGGAAGAAGCAAAGCCAATGTCGTGCTTGTGAATCTTGAAGATCTCTGGAATGAGACTCAGCCGCAGAATGTTCCGGCAACAACCAAACAACGTCCCAACTGGCGGCGTCGGCTGCGGTACAGTATCGAGCAGATGCGCGCCTCCAGTCCGATCCAACAGGTCCTTAATTCACTCGGCGAAGCCCGAAACTCAAAAATCTAAAACATGTCACTATTGACCGATCACGATCTCTATCTCTTCAATGAGGGCAGTCACATCCGGCTGTACCGCCATCTCGGGGCGCATCGCCACACCGAAGGCGGCGTCAGCGGAGTGAATTTTGCCGTTTGGGCGCCCAATGCCGAATCGGTGACGGTCATGGGCAACTTCAACGGCTGGAATAACAGCAGTCACCCGATGCACCCTCAGGGCCAATCCGGAATATGGGAGGCCTTTATTCCGCAGCTTCAGTCCGGCGAATCCTACAAGTATCACGTCGTTTCACGATTCAATGGATACAAGGCCGACAAGGCGGATCCTTTCGCGTTTCACGCAGAAACTCCACCGCATACGGCATCAAAAACATGGCAACTGGAGTACGACTGGAATGACGAGAAGTGGATGGCGGCGCGCCGAAGCCACAATAGCCATCGATCGCCAATGTCGATCTACGAAATTCATCTGGGCTCGTGGCGGCGTGTGCCGGAAGATGGAAACCGCTGGCTCAGTTACCGGGAGATTGCGAAGCCGCTGGCGGAATATGTGAATGAACTGGGATTCACCCACGTTGAATTTCTCCCTTTGACCGAACACCCTTTCTTTGGCTCCTGGGGATATCAGACGACCGGATACTTTGCACCGACGAGTCGATATGGAACTCCGCAGGATCTGATGTACCTGATCGACTATCTGCATCAGCATGGCATTGGTGTCATCCTCGACTGGGTTCCTTCCCACTTTCCAACCGACGAGTGGGCCCTGGGATATTTCGACGGCACACACCTGTACGAACATTCGGATCCGCGAAAGGGCATTCACAAAGAATGGAACAGCGACGTCTTTAATTACGGGCGTCATGAAGTGCGAAGTTTTCTGCTCAGCAGTGCGGCATTCTGGCTGGACATGTATCACATGGATGGATTGCGCGTCGATGCGGTGGCTTCAATGCTGTATCTCGATTATTCCCGCAAGGAGGGCGAGTGGATACCCAATGAATTCGGCGGCCGCGAAAACCTCGAAGCCATGGAATTTCTCCGGCGGCTGAACACGGACGTTTATCGGGAATTTCCCGGCGTCCAGACGATTGCCGAAGAATCGACATCGTGGCCGGGCGTATCGCGTCCTGCATACACGGGCGGACTCGGATTCGGACTTAAATGGGACATGGGGTGGATGCACGACACGTTGAAGTACATGTCTCACGATCCCGTGCATCGCAAATTTCATCATTCGGAACTGACGTTTCGAATGATCTATGCCTTTCATGAAAACTTCGTACTGCCGTTATCCCACGATGAGATTGTCCACCAGAAAGGTTCCCTCTTGTCGCGCATGCCGGGAGACCTTTGGCAGAAATTCGCGAATCTCAGACTGCTCTTCGCCTACATGTACTCGCAACCCGGCAAGAAACTCCTTTTCATGGGAGGGGAATTTGGCCAATGGAGCGAGTGGGCACATGACGACAGTCTCGACTGGCACCTGCTGAACCTCTCATCGCATCGACGGCTTCAACGGTGGGTTTCGGACCTGAATCACACCTATCGAAACGAGCGTGCTCTTCACGAACTCGACTGCGAGGGGGATGGCTTTGAATGGATCGATGGAAGCGACTCGCAACAGAGCATGCTCAGCTTTGTTCGAAGGTCGGCGGGCGCATCCGATACCATCCTGGTCGTTTGCAATTTCACGCCGGTACCGCGTTATGACTATCGCGTTGGCGTCCCGCAAAATGGACGATGGACCGAAATCCTAAACAGCGATTCCGATGCCTATGGCGGCACGGATTTTGGAAATCTCGGCGGTAAGGACACCGAAGAAGTCCCGATGCATGGACGAAGTCACTCGCTGAACCTGACGATTCCACCTTTGGGAGCTGTGTTTCTAAAACACACCGGGTAACGCGTTAACTTACCGGCAGGATTTCGCGTGGTCGAAGTCGTAGTATTTCCATTCCGGAAGTGCCTTCCCTTTTGCGTCTTTGCTGACGACAAGTCTTCGGGAGTCTTTCGGTGAATCCTTGTTCCAGTGATACTGGGCAATGCGTTGTTCCCGATGCCGGGCTGTTTCGGCGACGTCTCTTTCCGATTCCGCAATGTACTTATCCAGCTTGTAGTAAATGCCCAGGTTCAGAATTTCATACCCGCTCGGTTTTTCGCTGCGGATGAACTGGCAGATCACATTCTTGCTGCCGGACACGTCGAGAAACTGGTCGACGGAAACGTTGTAATCCAGTTCTCTGATGTTTTTTGTGGAACCGGAGTCACTCGATGTCAGCAGTCGAAAGGGCACGGAAGACTGAGCAGCACATAGTCCTGTGCTTATCAGAAAGAGGATGAAGAGTTTCGATGTGCCACGCATATCGGTCGGTGAGGATTATATCCAAACTGACGTCCACTAGATGCCGCTAGATGCCAACTTGCCGAAATCTGGTAACAGTAGTTCCGTTCATGAACCAGATGACCTCGTTGGCAAGGAGTTGGGACTTTCGGCCGATGTCGTGCCACAGGATGTCGTCTTTTCCATCTCCGTCGAAGTCCCCGATTCCACCGATGGCCCAACCCGTATAGATCGTCCCGATCAGAGTGTTGCTGACGATGGTGCTTCCATCCATCAGCCACATGGTGACATTTCCAGCGGAGTCATGCCAGAGGATGTCGGCTTTCCCATTTCCGTTAAAGTCTCCTACTCCGGAAACTGTCGCGTTGGTCGGCATGCTGCCGACGACGCTGTAGCTGAGGACAGTCGTTCCGTTCATCATCCAGATCGCGGCAGCGCCATCGGGGTCGCGCCACAGAATGTCGGCTTTCCCGTCGCCGTTGAAGTCTCCCACTCCAACAATGGACCACCCTATCCACACGTTGGAGAACGTGCTGGAACTGGTAATTGTCGTCCCATTCATCAGCCAGAGCGCGACATCTCCCGCAGTGCTGCGCCACAGAATGTCCGGTTTCCCATCGCCGTTGAAATCTGCGACTCCATTGACAGACCAGTCCGGCCCCATCGTCCCGATAGTACTGAAGCTGTCGACTCGGACGCCGTCCATCACCCAGATGGCAACGTTGCCCTCCGGATCATTCCAGATAACGTCGGACTTCCCATCTCCGTTGAAGTCCCCGCCCCCGACAATCTTCCATCCCGGCCAGATATTCGTTATGAAACGCTCACTCGTTATGGTGTTGCCGTTTACCAGTCCTGCGAAAACATTTCCGCTTAGACCTCGCCACAGAATGTCTGCCTTGCCATCTCCATTGAAATCCTCCATCAAGCTCGGCAGGGCTGAAGTGGGTGGCAACGCGGCCGGCCACAACGGTTCAATGGCGCCCGATTGCAAACTCAGTGGCAAAGGATCTCCATTTTCGTCTGCAAAGTTGAGCGTTCCCGGTGTTCCTGGCCCCGCGGGATCGCTGAAGAGAATGAACCGCGTGCCATAACCGCCGCCATCCAGAATGTGCGGGAAAATCACCGTTGTCCCGCTTCCCGGGTGCTCCTTGATGGGACCTGTTGCGGTTCCAACAAAATTGCCGTTTTCGCTGATCCTTCCCCTCATCCCAAACGCAACAACGCCAGGGCCGGTAGCGTGAACCAGCACAAGTCCCTGAAATGGATTGGGGATGCTGCTGAAGGCGGCCAGCTTGTGGAGGTAATCGGTAATGTGTCCGCGCGCGGGAAGAGCAATCGTTGTTGAAAGACCCGTGGAACTGCCGTCCATGTTAACCAACGTCAAGGTGACGTCGGAGGGGACTTCCGCCGGGTTTGCTATTGTAAATGAAGTAACGATGGTTCGACTTTCGTTGTGTTCGAAGTCACCGCTGTATTCGGCATACAACCGGAGGTCATTAACCGGAATCTGTGCTTCGACAAGTGCGTGCAGCGTGGGAATTCCCGAAGCCGCATATGTAAGAACGGTGGATGCAGCAGGAGTGAATGTTCCAGCGTCCGGAATGATCTGGGCATACCCGCTGATTGTCGTATCGGTGCCGTTTGTCTGAAAAGAGTCGCTCCCTCGTGGCGCGAGATTGTAAGGAACCTCGGTAAAGTTCCCCCGATCCAGCGACACTTCAATGGGGTCGGAAGACTGCGTGGAATTCCCTCCGTTGCTATAGAACCGAACCACACCGGTCTCCTGAGTTTCGGTGTTGTTCACCAGCATGAATCCGGAGCCCCATTTCAGGTCGGTCGTGAATTGAGGAATCGTTGTCGACCGTGTCTCGGCATCAGCGACGTTTACCAACGGCAGATATGAAAGAAGAATGCTGCCGTTGGATTCCGTGAAGGTTCGAAATGCCATGGCGGCGACAGGAGCAGTCGTCGTAAACGTCAGCGTGCCACTCGCAGTTGCCGGGAGGAAAAAAGGCGCGCGGGTTACCGGTTGAGCAAAGCTGCTTTTCGGCGGAATCGTGATGCTGCCAAAATTGGATTGGGCTCCGGTTCGGTCACTCAGGAAAAAATACAGATCCACGGGATCCGCTGAGGGATTGACGATGGCGATATTCGTCGCCTGTATGGGACCCTCGTTGACATAGACTCGCACATCCGAAATGAACGGCAGAAGCGGAAACGCGGCCTCGCCAATCTCGGCTCCGCCCTGGCGCAAATCCAGAATGGCCATACCCGCCGGGCGTATCGCTCCTGTTGGCACATCCAGTACTGCATGAGCAAATTGGACCGAGTTGCTGGCGCCGACTGTGGCGACTGCAGCCACCCCCTGGGCCGGCACCACAACTGGAACGGCTGCGGTCACGTCGTCGGCATTGATCTTCATTAGAATTCCATCCGAAGCACCGGCAAGCTCGGATTGAAATTCATTCACAACAGGAAAATCATCGGAGAAGGAAAATCCCGTGACGTAAATATTCGCGGCAGCATCCACAGCAAGTCCAACAGCTCCATCTGAACTTCTTCCACCGACATATGTTGAAAAGAGGATGCGGCCACCGGCAGAAAGCTTCATCACGTACGCATCCCGGTCACCATGCAGGTTGCCGCCGGAGGTTCCAATATTGATTCCGTTCACCACGGGAAACTGAAACGACGACGTATATCCCGCAAGATAAATGTTGTCGGAGGAGTCCACTGCCAATCCTGGCGCGCTTTCGGATCCATCGCTCCCAATGTAGGTGGAGAAAACGATATCGCTGAAATCCGGAAGCAACTTCATCAGGAAAATATCAAATTCACCGGCGTTACCAAACTGGATCGCATTCTGTACTGGAAAATTCTGTGATCGTGTATATCCGGAAATAATGATGTTATTTTGGGAATCCAATACCACACGAAGAGCTTCATCCGAACCAGAGCCACCGATATACGCAAACAGCGATATGGCGTTACCGTTGGGACTAAGCTTGGCGATAAACGCCTGCTCCGGATCGCCGATGAGGCCATATACAGCGTTAAGGAGATTTGGGAATGCAGCTGTCGTGAAACCCACAACGTAGGCGTTTCCATCCGAATCGGATGTGACGTCAAAAGCGCGATCGTTGCCAATGCCGCCCAGATAGGTGGAATACACGATCGACCCATTCGGCGCGATCTTGGTCACGAATCCATCTGCCGCACCATTTCCAAAGTTCGGTCTTATGGCATTGACGACGGGGAAGTTCGGCCCCTGTGTTTCTCCCGCAACATAGATGTTGCCGTTTCCATCTACGGAAAGACCAAATGACAGTTCATCCTGAGTGCCGCCGAGATACGAAGAATAAAGAATCTGACTGACGGCATTATTGACCTGCATGATGTAGGCATCTTTTTTGCCGCCAAGCTTGTTCTGAAAACCACCGACGATCGGGAAATTCGAAGAATTCGTATACCCGGTGATGTAAACCAATCCCGACTGATCCAGCACGATCCGATGTCCTTCATCATCCTGAGAGCCACCAAAGTACATCGCCGACAGAATGTTGGTTCCTGTCGAATCCAGTTTCATCACAAAACCATCCAGGTTTCCTCCGCCCGGAGCTGTCGGCGACAGATTCGTGCTGAAGAAATCCATGGATGACGTGTATCCGGTTACATACGTCGTTCCGATGGCATCGACCTTGATATCGATACCGACATCACCATTGGGACCGGCGCCACCAAAGTATGTGGAGTAAACGAATTTGGGATCGATGATCAACGGCAGTGCGGAATCATATTTGCCGATCTTGAATCCGACCCTGCCCGATCCCAGGAGAACGAACTGACCTTCAATAGCTTCTTCGATACCGCTACGATCCTGGAACACGCGAGGACGCTGGTGTCGAATTTCCCCGGCAGTCGTGTGTAGAATCAGGTCGCCTTCGCTGCCAATTTCGATCTGGTCTGCGCCTGAAAACTTCAACTCGATGGCTTTGGGATTGGCGTGGGGGCGAACCGTGAAGTCGTATTCCAGCTGGCGTTGATTTCCGTAATAAGTCAGGTCGATGCCGGGATAGACCTCCCGGTAGTCTACTTTCAGGAAGTGAGGCACGGACTGCTGCCACTTCGCGGCGTCCGATCCCTTGAAGTAATGACTGGCACCGGGCTGAGTTCCGGAACCGGAGATCTGAGGATGAGGATTTTGTCCCACAAGCTGCATGCGTAACAGCGCAGGAGTGGAACCCGACAATGAAACAATGGCTTCGGTATCCGTCAGGAAGAAACCAAACCGATCGCCACGCGATAAAAAACGAACCGATGAGTCCACTTGTCCGTAATTTGGCTCGAACACGAGGGGCGTGTTTCCAAATTTCTCTATTCCAGAACCAGGAGCTTCGGCGGCGAGGGGCATCACTAACGCAAATCCGGCCAGAACGCGAAAAACCCATCGAATGAACATCAATAATTCCTCATAACCCGTGCTTAGACCGGGGCAAACCTAAAATGCTAGCGTCTTTCGGCCCATAGTTGCCATGTAAAATTCTTCTCCTGGACAAAGCTTCGTTCGAATATGATGGCGCCGCCTCATGCCATACCCAGCGTAACCGGCTGGCAAGGGCCGCAAAGGAGAGACCATGTCAAAGAATCTATCGAGACGGGAGATCGTGAAAGGTGGCCTGGCGACCTTCGGACTGGCGTCGCTCAGCCTTCCGTTGTGGTCTCTTCCCGTGCTGGCTCAAGGGGAAACCGTCGTTCCATTTCTGGACTTTCCGGCGAACTTCAATCCGAACCCCGGCGTTGGAAGACGTTTCTTTGACACACGTAAGATTGATAATTTCATTACACCGGCGGATGAGTACTACACGTTCCAACACTTCGCTCAGCCCATGGTCGATCCGGCAACATTCAAATTGAAGGTCGCCGGAATGTTCTCCAAACCCAAAGACTTCAGCCTGTCGGAACTTCAGGCGCTCCGGCCGGCGCGTGAGCAAATCGTTGCGTACGAATGCGGGGGAAACGGTCCTCGAAACAATGCGCAGGGGATGGTCAGCAATGGACGCTGGAAGGGTGTAGCCATTGCGACCTTGCTGAAGGAGTGTGGCGTCAGTCCCGACGCAAAGGAACTGGCTTTTTACGGGGCGGACTTCGAAGCCACCGATGTCACGCACGGCGGACGGGGAGCCGCGATACATATTGATAAGGCCTATTTCGCTCGTAGTATTTCCATCGAACACGCAATGAAACCGGAACCCATGCTCGCCTGGGAACTCAACGGAGCTCCGCTAACTGTCAATCAAGGTGCTCCGCTTCGTGTGATTGTGCCCGGATGGTATGGCGTCGCCCAGGTGAAATGGGTGAATCACATTCAAGCCCAGGCCAATCGGCTGGTCGGCCGATTCATGACGCGGGATTACGTTACGGTTCGCGATCGGAAGGTTGGAGACGAGGTTGAAACCGTGGAATACACCGTCGGACCCATCCAGCTGAAATCCGTCGTGTCGCGTGTGACGAAAACGGGCAATGCAGTAAAGATCATGGGATTTGCTTTAACCGATTTGACCCCGATCAAAACCATTGAAGTCAGCATCGATAGCGGACCCTGGCAGGCCGCAACGCTGGACCGGCAAAATACAGCGACCTCCTGGAAGCTGTTTTCCTACACGTGGAACGGAGCCACACCCGGCGAGCATACCATCGTCTCCCGCGCAACCGACATCAACGGTCAGGTCCAGATCGCTGTAACGGACCCGTCGAAGAAGACGATTTGGGAAAACCCGGAGCAGATGATTCGGCGAGTGATGATCAGCTGACCTGGTCGGCAAAGTCCTCAGCCCCTAAATGGATCGAGGGATCAAGTGAACGGCGGAGGCTTTGAAGACTACAGAGACTTCTGAACCCGGCACGAGACTCATATCCGAAACTGCCTGGCGCGTGACGAGGGCCACGATTTCAAATCCGACATCCACGGTGACCTTCATTAATGAGCCGGTTGGTGAAATTTCTTTGACCCTGCCGCTAAGATTGTTGCGCGCACTGCTCAGTCCAGCGCGACCGGTTTCGAGCGTGACATTTTCGCCTCGAATGCAAACGAAGTATTCGGTCTGCCCTTCATGAGGATCCACGGCATAGAGTTCCGCGGTACCAACCCGCAGCTTGAGAACTTCTGCAGACCGCTCGGACACCTGGCCCACCACGAGATTCTCCATTCCGACTGCGGAGGCCACTTCCGCGTATTGAGGTCTTGCGAACACTTCCTGAGGAGTTCCTTCCTGAAGAACCACTCCGCGGCTCAGGATATGCAGCCGATCTCCCAGGCTGAGCGCATCGACCCAATCGTGAGTCACGATGATTGCCGGTATTTGCAACCGACGCAGCAATCTTGCGAGTTCCGAACGTACGTGTTCACGAGCCGCTCCGTCGAGTGCCGATAGCGGCTCGTCCAGCAACAGCAGTTCCGGCTCCCGGACAAGCACTCGTGCAAGGGCCACCCGTTGCTGCTGACCGCCGGAAAGTTCACCCGATTGCCTGTCGAGCAAGTCTTCGATCTGCAAATTGGCGGCAGTGGTTTTGATGCGATCGACTCTCGCCGGGGGAGAGAGATGATGTATTCCGTATCCAATGTTGTCGCGCACGTTCAGATGTGGAAACAGCGCATAGTCCTGAAAGAGGTAACCGATCGGTCGTTTCTGAGTCGGCAGATGCCGCCGCTTTGCAGCATCGGCCCAGACGTCACCGCTGAAAACAATTTTTCCGTGCGTGAGTTGTTCGAGTCCGGCAATGCATCGAAGCAACGTTGTTTTGCCCGCGCCAGAGGCACCGAACAGTACCGTGACGGACGGACCCGGCGGCAAATGAAGAGATGCTCTCACCTGAACTCCGCTCTTGAACGTCTTGGCTATCTCCGCGTTGAGCACAATGTGTCCTTTAGATGATGCGGTCGCGCCGTGGAGTGAGACTGTAGACGAGAGACAGTATGAGGAACGAGAACACGAGCAGTGCCAGCGAAGTCCATCCTGCGGATGCGTAATCCATCGACTGGACTTCATCGTACACATGAATCGAAATCGTGCGTGTCACGCCGGGGATGTTGCCTCCCACCATCAATACGACGCCGAACTCACCGACCGTATGCGCGAAACTGAGAACGAACCCCGCAATCATGCCCGCTTTCGCCTGGGGAACGATCACTCTAAAAAAGGTTCCCCATGTTGAAACGCCCAGCGTCCACGACGCTTCAATCATGCGACGGTCAATGGATCGAAATGCCGCTGCGACGGGTTGCACTGCAAACGGCAGACTGTACAGAGTGGACGCAATGACCAGCCCCTGCAGAGTAAACGGCAGACCCTGTCCCGTAATCGATTCATACCATCGCCCGAATGGACTGCGTGGTCCCATTGCGACGAGAACATAAAATCCGAGAACGGTTGGAGGCAATACCAGTGGCAAAGCTACAATGGCTTCCACGAGGAACTTCCATCGCCACTTGGAAAACGCCACCCAGTAACTGATCGGTAAGCCAATAATGGCCAGTACCGCCGCCGTTGCTGCAGCGAGTTTCAGTGTGGTGACGATTGCTTCCCAGTTCATGGATCTTCGTGTGGAGTGGCGACTCTAGCAGGACACATCCGGCTCCGCAAGCAAGAGGCGGCCGATAGGCGGGATGCCGCACATCACAAATGTGTCGCTTTTACTCGAAAAATGCGTACGAATTTGTATCGAATGAGAAATCTGGCTGCAGTATCGACGTTCGTATGGATGTCTGTGGCCGTGCGGAGTAAGATGTCGACTTGAAAATCACAGAAGTCGACACCGAATTTTCGGATTTCTATTCCATCACTCGTCTATAAACTCAGCACACAGCTACAATCCTGTTGGTTTTTTCGGAAAAATTCCGACAGATGTGTTGTGTTTTGATCGATTCGCCTCCACCTTTCGCCATCGCAATTTCGCATAAGCCTCTTTCTTCTCATCAACATCATTCACGCGCGCTCTCGTTTGAACACGAAAGGTCAACGTATTGCTATGTCCACTGCGTACGAAGTGAAGGGAGGACTTCCTTGAAACGCATCATATATCGAACAGGAAGAGGACTGCTTGTGGGCTTATTGTTCACGGCAGCTCTCAGCGCACAGACGCCCGCGACAACCGCACCGGCAAAAGCTCCAGCACCGGCGCCGACGAAGCTGGTGACAGACGGATTGAACCAAAGCATTCCCAAATGGCTGCACTTCAATGGCGAGTATCGCACGCGATTCGAAGGAGTCGGCGGACTGGGTTTCAGGCCCGATTCCACCGATGCCTTTCTGCTGAGCCGCGTACGTCTGAACTTGCGAGTGAGTCCGACATCGTGGATGAGATTCCAGATCCAGGCTCAGGACGCGCAGGTCATGTGGCGCAATCCCAAGCCCGACGGGCCTCCGTACGAAAACACATTCGATCTGCGCCAGGGATATCTGGAATTCAGCAGTTCCGATAAGCCAATGTTCGCACTCCGTGTCGGCCGGCAGGAATTGGTCTATGGCGAAATGCGATTGATCGGTCACCTCAACTGGACCAATACGGCTCGGTCGTTCGATGCCGCGAAACTCACGATCAAGCACGGAAACTACAAGGTCGATGCGTTTGCGTCGTCCGTCGTAAATCTCAAAGAGGGTACATACGACAAAAGCTCCGGTGGCAATGATCTTCACGGAGCATACGGCACTATCGAAAAGTTAATTCCGAATGCAACGGTTGAGCCTTATGTCCTCTGGCGTATCGGCCGCGGCACCAGGTCGGAGGCCGGCGCTCCAGGAGTGCTGAGCCGTCCCGTATATGGAGGGCGCATTGTGGGGAAACTCCCAGGCCGTCTGGATTACGGAGCAGAGATGGTTGGACAGACGGGATCGGTTGGAACGGATACCATTCGCGCATGGGCCGGCCATTGGGTGACGGGCTACACCCTGCCTGCCAAAAAGACAACGCGCATCGTTGCGGAATACAACTACGCGTCGGGCGACACAGTTGCCGGCGACGGAAAACAGCAGACGTTCGATCAGCTCTATCCTACGGGTCACGACAAGCTCGGCCTCGCCGACCAGGTGGGTTGGAAGAACATTCACGACGTTCGATCTGGAGTGGAATTCAAGGCGACGAAGAAACTTTCAATGAACAGCTTCTATCACGCATGGTGGCTGCCCAGCCGAACAGATGCTCTTTACAACGCCGCCGGCAATGCCATCGTCCGAGTGGCCAGTGGCGCCGCCGGACGTTTCGTCGGACAGGAAGCGGACATTCAGGCGACGTTTGCCCTGCGCCCGGAACTCTCCATTGGCGGTGGTTTTGCCAACATTTTCCCCGGCACGTTTTTGAAGAACGCGACACCTGGCACGGCCTATCGCTTCTCGTATGCGATGGCGACGTACTCATTCTGATTTGAGAGGTATCTAAATCCATGAAACAGACTCGACGCCGATTTTTAAAAACCGCGACAACATCAGTGGCTGCCGGCCTTCTTGCCGGCGTTCCTAAAGGCTGGGCCGGCGGCGCATTCGCAGACGATTCCCCGGAGACACCGAATATCCGATTTGGAATTATCGCGCTCACCGACTGCTCGTCGATCGTCATGGCGCATGAGCTGGGCTACTTCAAGCAGTTCGGTATTCAGTCGGTGATCTCCAAGGAAGCATCGTGGGCGGTCATTCGCGACAAGATGAATCTCGGCGAAAATCAGGCCACGCACATGTTGATCGGAATGCCGTTTGCTTCAACGATGGGATTGCTGGGTTCGCCGTTGAAGCCCATGGTCATTCCATGGCTGCTGAATCGTAATGGCCAGGCCATTACTCTAAACAATAAGTTGAAGGCGGCCGGCGTCAAATCCCCCAAAGACATCAAGCCGATTGCAGAAAAGGCCAAGGCCGCCGGCGATCCACTGACGTTTGCCATGACATTTCCGCCGGGAACCCATGCGATGTGGATGCGGTTCTGGCTCGCATCCGGCGGCATCAATCCGGATAAGGACGTATCGCTGATCACCATTCCGCCGGCACAGATGATTTCGAACATGAAGGTCGACAAGATGGATGGCTTCTGCGTCGGCGAACCGTGGAACGCGCGCGCCATCGCCGACAAGATTGGATACACCGCCATCACGACGCAGCAGATGTGGAAGGATCATCCCGAGAAAGTTTGCGCATTCACAGAGGAGTTCGCTTCAAAGAACCCCAAGACTGTGAAGGCTATTCTCAAGGGGCTGCAGCTCTCGAGCGTGTATCTCGACAAACTGGAAAACCGCAAGCATGCCGCAGAAGTCGTGGGACAAACGACGTACATCAATTGCCCACCGGAGGTTATTTTGCCGCGGCTGCTGGGTGAATACGACTACGGCGACGGGAAGGTCGAAAAAGATCCGAACTACATGATCTTCAATCAGCGGGATGCAAACTATCCGTTGAAGTCATTTGGTTACTGGTGGCTCAGCCAGTTCCGCCGCTGGGGAATGGTACCGTCGGCCCCGGACTACGCGGGGATCGTCAAGAAAGTGATCCGCCAGGATATTTATCTCGATGCCATGAAGGATATGGGCATCACGCCGAAAGCTCAGGACATGCAGCCCCTGAAAATTGCCGATACCACGTTCAATCCGAACGAAGCAGAGAAGTACGCGCTGTCGTTCCCGATTCACAGCAGGGCTTCGTAGTAAAGGAATGGTTGCAAACAAATGAAGGACCGATTCGCACAAATTGCTCTTCCGATAATTGGAATACTGGCCGTTGTTGCGTTATGGGGATTCATGAGCACGACGGTAAAGGATCTTCCGTCGCCAGTGAAGACCTGGCAGGACAGCAAGATTTACATCATGGAACCGCTGGTCAAGCGGGGTGAGATGGATCAGGGCATTGCCCTGCTCGCCTATCAAAGCCTGATTCGTGTGGCCAAGGGATTCCTGCTCGGCGCACTGATCGCGACTCCACTCGGATTCCTGCTGGGTCTCTCGAAGGCATTCAATCGAATGTTTGATCCGGTAATCCAGGTGCTTCGCCCAATCTCTCCATTGGCGTGGCTGCCGTTGGGTTTGATTGTGTTTCAGAAATCCGAGCCGGCAGCGCTTTTCACCATCGCTCTCTGTTCGATGTGGCCGACGGTGATCAATACGATGGCGGGCGTGAAATCCATTCCGCAGGAGTACTGGAACGTTGCAAAGGTTCTGCGGCTCACGGGATTTCAGACGTTCACCAAGGTTCTGCTTCCCGCGACTCTGCCGCACATGTTCACTGGATATCGCCTGAGTCTTGGAATTGCGTGGCTGGTGATTGTCGCCAGCGAAATGCTGACGGGGACGCCTGGCATCGGTGGCTTTCTTTGGCAGGAATACAACAGCTTGATCTATGCCCACATTCTTCTTTGCATACTGACGATCGGCATCGTCGGGTTCCTGCTGGATCGGATGATGGGATTTGTGGAAGTTCGTCTCCGTTCGGTTTAGGCACAAGGGGGATACGTTTGGCATTCGTGGAAGTTCGGAATGTCTCGAAATCATTTGCGTCAGCGAAAGGCGCTCGCGACGTATTGAGTGGCATCCATTTTTCCGTGGAAGAAGGAGAGTTTGTTTCGATAGTCGGCTGCATGGGCGCCGGAAAGTCCACCTTCATGAATATTCTCTCCGGTCTCGTGAAGGCAGACTCCGGCAGCGTGACGATCGGAGGCACACCGGTCACGGGAATTCACCCCCGCGCATCGGTGGTGTTTCAGAATTATTCTCTTCTTCCCTGGTTTTCTGCACTCGAGAACGTACGCCTTGCGGTTGACGCCGCGTATCCGGATTGGCAGCGGAAGCAACAGATTGAGCAGGCAACGCGTTTCCTGGAAACGGTGGGTCTTGGTGGTGCACTGCACAAGCGACCCAGCCAGCTCTCAGGCGGCATGCGTCAACGCGTGGCGATTGCACGGGCATTTGCAACGGATCCTGAAATCCTGTTGCTCGACGAACCGTTTAGCGCGCTGGATGCGTTAACGAGGTCAACGTTGCAGCAGGAGTTGATCGATCTTTGTTCAAAGGCCGGCCGGGCGGTGACGACCATCATGATCACCAACAACCTGGACGAAGCGCTCCTGTTGTCCGATCGGATCGTGCCCATGACACGGCCGCCGCGCGCAAGCCTGGGTGCTGCGATCGAAGTGCGCCTGCCGAAACCGAGAACTGCGTCGCTGCTGATGCATGATCCTCACGCCGTTCGGATACGTGCTGAAGTTGTGGAACGTCTCGCGGAATTTGTGCACACGAAAAAGGCGAAGGCGCCGGTGGTTCCGATCAAGACGGCAACTGTTGCAGAGGAGCGGGCATCATGAAAACCTCACTCGAAATCACCGGAATGACAAAGATCTTTCAGACGCCTTCGGGACCGTATACGGCGATCAAGAACGTGAATGCCATGATTCGTGAAGGTGAGTTTGTCTGCATTCTTGGACATTCTGGATGCGGGAAGTCGACGGTGCTCTCTATCATCGCGGGACTGCAGAAGGCGACATTTGGCGGCGTCGTTATCAACGGCACCGAAGTCGACGAACCTGGGAATGACCGGGGCGTGGTATTCCAGTCGCCGTGCCTGCTGCCATGGCTCACCGCAGGCGACAATGTTGCGCTCGCGGTACGCCGGGTATTTCCGCACTACACGAGAGCGGAGATTCGCGAACAGGTGGAGAAGTATATGGCGCTGGTGGGCGTCGCCGACAGCTACGATCAAAGACCGGCAGAGCTTTCGCTGGGCGCACAGCAGTGCACGTCGCTGGCGAGGGCCCTGGCCATCGAACCGAAATTTCTGTTACTCGACGAGCCGTTTTCCATGTTGGATTCACTGACGCGCCTCGACCTGCAGGACACTCTGCTCGAAGCCTGGGAGCGATCGAGGAAGGTCGTCGTGATGGTGACTCACGATATCGACGAAGCGCTCTATCTTGCGGATCGAATCATCCTGATGACGGACGGCCCGGAAGCCCAGGTCGGAGAGGTTTACAAAGTCCCTTTTTCGCGTCCCCGCAACCGCAACGCCGTGATGGACGATCCCAATTACTTCGAAGCTCACACCCATGTCATCGACTTCCTCGAGAACCACGCCAAACAGTTTGCGGCTTAAAGATCTGGTCGATCTTCGTCGGCACTGATTCTCCGTTACTCGTTTCGCGTACCCAACGCATCTACTCGTCACTGAACGCTCCCGACAAATCGCATTCCCTTACGTCCGTGACCAGTTCGGAGCCGCACACCCGGCGGACTAAGATCGTATGCCGCCAAGTCACGCCGGATAACATGCATCCCCTTTCCGATTGCCGCTTCGAATGCAGACCTATAAACTGCGCGACTGTGAGGTTTTGGATCACCAGCGACAGTCGGCGCTCCCGGATTAAGAAGTGTCATATCCCGACCGGGATATGGAATATTCAGCGCCATCGGATGCGGGTGAATACGATGTTATGCGCCCTCGCGCCGGGCCCTCAGTGGGACTGCAAGGAGGAATCGTAAGATGACAGGCTGTCAGCGAAGGCATTTCACAGCGGCGCTTATGGGGCTGTATGGTGCGGCTGTCGTGTGCCTATTTGTTGGCCTCCTCCTTTTTGGTAGTAGCGCTCACCTTTATGCCGCAGGACAGGATCGTCTTCGAGACGCAATCTATAAGCACAACAAGACTGTTCTGGAGATCAATCGAGACAAATACGGAACGCGCCTCCAACCTGAGGATTTCGTGGTCGACAATACATACAGATCTGCAAAGGTCGACCTGAACGACGACAAAATTGAGGATGCCATTGTCCTATTCGATGCCACAGGGGAGTGTGGATCAGGCGGCTGCAGCATGGAGGTCTACCGGGGCACCAAAACGGGATTCGATTTTGTCTCAAGTAGTACCATCACGTTCACGCCGATTCGAGTTGCAACAGAAAGACGTTATGGCTGGAAAACGCTCGTTGTGGTCTCAGGAGGAACAGGTACCGTACTCTTAAGATTCAACGGGAGCAGATATCCATTGAATCCGTCGCTGCAACCCAAGGCCACGAAGTCTGAGATTGACTCTGCAACCGTCGTCCTTAATGACAGGCAATGACTGTTCGTTCGGCGCATCACGCCGATGAACCCGGCGCCGTTTTCGCGGTTCCCTCGTCGCTACGCTCCTCGGCGCGGGTTATCGGCAAGCCGTTAGCCCGATTCCGATTCTGTCAGAACCTGAAAGCCGAAGTATAATCAGCGCGCAGAAGAGGACTGAATCAGATGAGCGTTGTGGAAAAATTCGTCGTTGATTCGAAGGGTAGGAAGACCGGCGTTGTCTTGTCGTTGAAACGCTACGAGAAGCTGCTGGAAGACCTTCATGATTTGGCAATAGTTGCTGAACGTCGTTCTGAGTCGACAATTTCGTTCGCCGAAATGAAACGTCGACTAAAGAGAGATGGCCGTTTATAAGATCAGCTTCAAGGCTTCAGTCGATAAGGACTTATCCGATCTCCCAAAGAATGTGGTTGCCCGTGTATGGCAGCGCCTTGAACTTCTGAAGAATGAACCTTTCCCAAGGCAAGCACTCAAGCTCGAAGGCTCCGAAGGCTTGCACCGACTGAGAGTTGGCGATTACCGGATCATTTACGGTGAATCTCAAACCAATTGGCGCGAAAGATCTGTCGAGGTTTGTCGATTCCGGAAATCGGCTAGCCCGAAGTTGCCGACTAACAAGGCGAGGGAGCCGACGCAAAAAACGCGCGGCTCATCGCTAAGCCGTTAGGCGTCACTAGTGCCCGTTTTTGGCGAAGCCCGAAGGATTCTGCATATCGAAAGGTAGATTTCATGTCCCGAACCAGGTTTGAGCCCCAGCAAGGCATGGTGCTTTTCGTCAAGAACAAGAGGCGCGTGTCCGCTTTCTATCAGGCGACCCTCGGGCTAAGGGTTGTGGAATCCGAGGCATCTCACGACCTGTTGCGCGGGACCAGCTACGAAATCGTCGTTCATGCCATTCCGCGCAAGATCGCGGCACGTATCGAGATTACGGATCCACCCACAGCCAGGGAGCGAGCCGCCATTAAGCCGACGTTTGTGGTGAAGTCGCTTGAGAAGGTGCGAGACGCCGCCGAGACAACTGGCGGTTTTCTCAAACCAGTGTCAGAGGCATGGCATTTTCGCGGATGCTCGGTGCTTGACGGAATGGACCCTGAAGGCAACCAGGTTCAATTCAAACAACGTGACGCCTGACGGCAAGCCGTTGCCTGACAACCCAGCGTCGAGAGAATTATCGTGGAGACCATGTGAATCGGAGAAGGAAGTTATCGCCATCGATGACAATGAGTGAGTTCGACAATGGGTATTGGTACGCGACCCAGTTAAAGGACTTCGGAAAGGCAATTGGGATCCCGTCCGCGGGTAAACTGCGGAAGGATGAGCTTGAGAAAGCAATCCGGTCTTTCCTGGTAACAGGCAAAGCCGGTAACCCCGCCAGGCGGAATCTGTCGACCACGGGCATCAAAGACGTGGAACGAGGTCTGAACCTCGATCTGAAAGTAGTGCGATTTACAAACGATGACGAAACCAAGGCATTTCTAGAGCAGGAATCACAGAAGCGCATTCCGGGGTTGAAGCGGAAATCCGGGGTTCGTTACCGCTTTAATCGGTGGCGAGAAGAGCAACTCGCCAACGGCGTGAAGCTGACGTATCGAGACCTGGTCACAGAATATGTTCGGCTCAACCAGACCGGTGAGGCGTTCGAGCAAATTGCAGCGGGAAGGTATATCAATTTCCTGAGTGAATTTCTGGCTGCGGAAAAGGATGCGACTCGCAAACAGGCGATGAAGGCATGGCACAAGCTTAAGACGTTGGATGTGCCGAAGAACTATCACGCATGGATTCAGGCGCGGTCGACGAAATCGAAATAAATATGACAATTACAATTGATCATCTGACACTCCTCGTTAATGAGCTTCAGCCGAGCATCGACTTCTACGTGAACATCATGGGATTTGGTTTCAAGGAAATCGGTGACCCATATACGGAAGTCCGAGCCAATGACGATTTCACGATTGGGCTGGCGCCGTTTGGAACGAAGGTGAGCGAGCATCTCGCGTTTGCTCTATCGCGCGAAAGGTTCGACAAGACGTTTGCTGCTATCAAAGCGAGCGGAATTCCTTACGGTGACTCCTGGGACACCGTCGGGAATAATCGCGGGCCGGGAGTCGAATCCGGTTCGAGGGGAGATGCTCCGACGCTCTACTTTCATGATCCCAGCGGGCACTTGCTGGAGATTCGGACTTACGAATAGTCGGAGGCGGTACCCCTCACCCGCCGCGCCAGCCTGACGGCTGTCGCGGCACCCTCTCCCGTCGGGAGAGGGATTTTTCCGATACGAAGTACGGCGAGATGCAGCCAGGCCAGGCTCCAGACAGTCAGCGCAAGGAGAGCGAGAAACGCGAGTTGCGGACTACCAGTAAGGCGTCCTAAAGCGCCAAACATTGGAGGAAGGAAGAACCCTCCAAGAGCGCCAAGCATTCCGACCACGCCACCGACAGCACCCACGTCTTTCGGAAAGTAATCCGGAATGTATTTGTAAACGGATGCCTTGCCGATTCCCATGGCGCAGGCGAGCACGAACATCAGACTCACAAACGACCACAGGCCCAGCCAGTGGCCGGGTATCGACAGAAACATCAACGAAGCAGTCATGGTGATGAACACGGCATACGTAACAGCTCGAGGACCGAAGCGATCCGACAGGTAACCGCCCAGCGGACGCAACAGCCCGGCCGGCAGGATAAACGTGGCTGTGAGCATCGCTGCGGTGGAAAGCGATATGCCGTATGTATCGATATAGAATTTGGGCAACCACGCCGACAGCGCAACGTACGCACCGAAGACGACGACGTAGTACAAACCAAAGCGCCATACTCGCGTATGGCGAAGGGGCAGTAGAGTCTCGCGCAGTGGACGACCCTGGCCGGGCATGCGGTCCGGCTTTGGGCACAAATAGAAAATCGCAAGGCCCATCATCACGAGGAGGGCAGCGTATACCGTCGGAATGAAACGCCAGCCTCCGGGAATGAAGCCGAAGAGATATCCAGTCACCGGAACGGCAGTAAGCACACCCGGCACAAACACGATCAACAGCTTTGTTCCGGCGGCACCGACGTTTCCCGAACCGAAAATACCGAGGGCCCTGCCCTTTTGATGCTGAGGAAACCACGCGGAATTCCAGGCGACTCCAGCAGAAAAGCTGTTACCTGCAATACCGAACAGAATTGCACACGCCATCAGCTGGCCATAGGACGTCGCCTGGCCAAACAAGTAGGTGGGGATTGCGGCGCCCAGCAGCAGGATGCCCATAACACGACGTCCGCCATAGGCGTCCGCCCAGATACCGAAGTTCAGCCGCAGCACCGCGCCGGAAAGTATCGCGGCGGCAATCAGCCATTCCAGCTGCGAATCACTGAGACCAAGATCCCTCCGGATGGAAATCCCAAGCACGCCCATCATCAACCAGACATTGAACAGCAGCGTGAAGGCCACAGTAGACAGCCACAACACGCGCCGGCGCGGTCCGGAATATTCGTCCGAAGATCTCAAGCGTGAACGCTTTCGGCACTCATCAGAATGATGCCGTTAACTTCTGAGACGGGGAACACCTGAAGGGATTCCGCCCCCGCGCTGCTCGCGCCGGTTTCCAGGCAATACTGACGGCCATGCATCGGGCAGATGACCTTGCCACCTCCGACCAGTCCGTCGGCCAGTGGACCTTTTCCATGCGGACATCGGTTATGTGAGGCAAAGATCCGCCCATCGCGCTGACGAAATACGGCGAGATTCTCTCCCCCAACCACATAACAGCGTCCCTGTCCTAATGGAATGGCGTTGACACTTCCCAGATTGACAACGGGTGCGAATACTTTTTCAGCCATTATTTTCTGCAACCTCCAATGCGTATGCTAATTCGGGTCCACTGAACTGTTCGGGATAAGCAGGAAGTTCGGCCTCCTGCCACGGATCTCTGTAGGCGTCGACGGCCTTCTGAATTTCCGCATCGAGCCGATCGCAAATTCCGAGACTGTCGTCGACGAGGATCTGACGGAGCGTTTCAATACCGACGCGCTCCACGAAGCCATAGGATCGTTCAAGATATTTGCCGTGTTCCCGGTAGTACTGCATGAACCGCCCCATGTAGTGCAGTACTTCATCGTGTGTCGACACGGTGCAGAGCAGATCGCCCTTGCGAACCGTGCCTCCGGCAGCACCGCCAACGTAAATCTCCCACTTGCCACCTTCGATCGCGACCGCTCCAAGATCCTTCACGTATGCCTCGGAACAGTTGCGCGGACAGCCGGCCGTGGCCAGCTTCATCTTGTGCGGCGATTCAATTCCCTGGAATCGGCGTTCGATTTTCTGTGCCAAAGCGATGGAATCGCCAACGCCGTACCGGCAGAAATCCGTGCCGACGCAGCTTTTGCATGTGCGAAAGGATTTCGTGTACGCGTGGCCACTCGGCATATCGAGGTCTTTCCAGACACCGGGCAGGTTTTCCTTTTTAATGCCCAGCAGATCGATGCGCTGGCCGCCTGTGAACTTGACCATCGGCACTTCATACTTCATGGCAACTTCTGCAATGCGCATCAACTCCGCTGCCGTTGTGACGCCGCCATATATCCGAGGCACCACAGAGAACGTGCCGTCTTTCTGAATATTGGCGTGAACACGATCGTTGATGAATCGGGCATCGCGCTCGTCGTCGTACTCATCGGGCCACAGCGTTTTCAGCAACGAGGCCAGACCGACTTTGCTTGCAGGATCTTCCTTGCCTTCGGCGAGCTGCTGGAACACCTCACTCACCGACTTGATTCCACGGCTTCGGATTTCAGTAACGAGCTGCGATTTCTCCAGCGGTATTCCTGGAACGTAATAGTGTTCGGTAGGGTCATATGCCACTTCACCGAGATAGGATTCCAGCAACTGCGCCACCAGACTCTTGCAGGAGCCACACCCCATGCCGGCTCTCGTGCAGGCGCCGACCTTTGAGACGCTTTGGCAGCCACCATTCTCGATGGCGTCCGCGATCTGCCGCTTGCTCACACCATTGCAATTGCAGATCTGCGCGTTGTCGGGAAGATCCGCGATGTTAATCAGCGATTCTCCCTTTGGAGCACCGAAGAGGAGATCCGCGCGGCGCGCAGGAACTTTCATGTTGCCCTGGAACATCTGCATGAGTTGAGGCGCAGACTCGACGTCGCCCAGGAGAATGGCTCCGGCAATCCTTTCGCCCCGTACGATCAGTTTCTTGTACAGGCCGCGCGCCGGCTCGCGATAGACGACGACTTCATCTTCGGGGCCGGCGGGTTTCGTTTCCCCCATCGATGCCAGCTCCACGCCCATCACTTTCAATTTGGTTCCGAGTTTGGAACCGAGGTACGCCGACTCCGGGCGAGTTTCGGTAATGACATCGGCCAGTACCTGTGTCTGCTCCCAGATCGGTTCGACCAGTCCATAAAGCTGGCCGCGGTGTTCGACGCATTCGCCAACGGAGAAAATGTCCGGATCGCTGGTGCGCATTTGATCGTCGCAAACAATCCCGCGCTTCACGGTAAGGCCGGAGGCGGTGGCAATTTCGGTGATCGGACGAATGCCTGCACTGACAACGACCATGTCTGTATCCAGCGTCGTTCCATCCTTGAACTCGAGGTGCGTGACGCGACTCGTGCCGTTTGTGCCCGTGCGCGCAATGCGAGTCGTGATCGTGTTGCAGAGCACCCGGATTCCCATCGCTTCGATGGTCTTGCGAAGCATGTCACCGGCTTCCGGATCGAGCTGAACGGCCATCAACTGTGGTGCTGCCTCAAGTACCGTCACTTCGACGCCGTGCGTGAGCAGTCCTCTCGCAGCTTCCAATCCAAGAAGACCGCCACCGATGACGGCGGCGCGCTTTCTTTCTTTTGCGTAGTCGGCAATGCGGGAACAGTCATCGATGGTTCGAAACATGAAGGTCCCCGAACCTCCGAACCCTTCCATCGGCGGTACAAATGGCCTGGAGCCCGTAGCAATGATGACGCGATCGTAGGGCTCCTCCACGATGGCGGCATCCGCGTCCGATGCGGCGTCCACACTGTATGCCAGTGCTTCCTTGCGCAGCGGCGATCCGATGACAACCTTCCGTTCACGGTCGATCTGTGTCGCGCGAACACCCGCATGCAGCTTGACTCCGTTCTCGCGATACCACGACAGCGGATTCATGAAAATTTCCGTGGCAGCCTGACTGCCGTTGAGGACATTGCTGAGCAAAATGCGGTTGTAGTTTCCGTATGGCTCGGCCCCGAACATCACAATCTCAAAGCGGTCCGGCGTTCGCTTCAGGATCTCTTCGACGACGCGGGCTCCCGCCATCCCGTTACCAATGACAATCAAACGTTCCTTCGTGGCCTTCATGAACATAGCCTTGGTATGGCAAGAGTGATGCCAATTGGAATCCCGTTAGCGATGCTCACAAAACCAAGTCAGAACAAGGAGTTGAAGGCCAACGCAGCTGGCCAAAACGCAATCGGTGGCCTACATGGATGTATGAAAGCTTCGCAGGAACTACATCGATGTAGGATTCGGACGCGAGGTGCTCCCAATGCGTGTTGGTACAGGTTTGTAGGAGTTTGCCGACAAGTTTCGTGGAGTCGATAGCGAGGGTCTGAACCGAAAAATCGTCCGAAATCATGGGTCTTGGCGATATCGGACGTTCACAACTCTCTATGCCACCTGCATGGGGGCCGCAGTATTTCGTTTTTGTGGCCCTTTCGCACTCTTCCTACAGATATGTCGTTCAATGATGGCCGAATTCACGTGTTCTTCCTTTAACGATTTCCATTCAATCGACATCAATCGGCAGGATTTGTCCGCCATACCGTGGCGGCTGCAGCTTTGGCAGCCGCAGTGCATTGGATGGGCCGTGAAGTATTTCGACAAATCCGGATTTCGAGCGGGTTTGGTTGCCGCTCTGATTGTGGCGGCCATGATCTTTGTTGGTTCACGTTGGCTGCGTTATTTCGATTGGGCGCTCACCACATATGCCGTGGGATCCATCTTTGCGGCGTTTGCCGTAGCGTATCGATATGCCGTATGGGCACAGCGTCCACCCACGAAGATGTATGTGAATCGTGGATGGCGGCTGTTTTTCGCACCGCAGGCCAAACGGCGAAAGCTCGGCACGCTGCTGCTGAATAATTTCGTCCTTCAAACGTTCATCACTAAACGAAGCAGCCAGCGCTGGATCATGCATGCCTGCTTGTCTTGGGGCGGCATGCTCGCGTTTGCACTGACGTTCCCTCTTGTCTTCGGCTGGCTTCATTTTGAAACGCTGCCCAACGATGCCGAAACATATCGCGTCTTTCTGTTTGGATTCGTCGTGGAGCAGTTTCCGATCCACAGCTTCCGCGGATTCATGCATTTCAATCTCCTGAACATCGCGGCGGTGGTCCTGATTGTGGGATTGATACTTTCAGTAAAACTCCGCATGAGCGATCGAAGCGAACTGGCCATTCAGAGCTTTGCAGACGATGTGTTTCCGGTACTGCTGCTATTCGCGGTTGCCGTAACAGGTTTGATGTTAACCGTCAGTGCGAAGTCCATGGATGGCTATGGTTTCCCTTTTATCGGAATGGCCCATGCGGCAAGCGTGATCGCGCTTCTGCTGTTTCTTCCGTTCGGCAAGCTCTTCCATATCGTGCAGCGGCCGCTGTCACTTGGTGTGTCGTTTTATAAAGAGGCCGGCGAAAAAGGTCCTCGCGCCGTTTGTCTCCGCTGTGGCGGAGATTTTGCCTCTCAAATGCACGTTCAGGATCTCAAAAAGGTGCTCGACCAGATTAGATTCAATTTTCGGTTTCAAACTCCGGGCGGAGAATTGCATTACCAGGATATCTGCCCGCCATGCAGGCGACGGTTGTTTGCATTGAATCAGGGCCGTGCCCTTGGGCGCTAAAGGAATGGTGCGCTAAAACAGACATGGCGATTCCAACACTCGACGAAACACAATTCATCGACAAGTTCGGCCCGCATCTGAACCACGAACCACCCGGCGGCTGGCTGGAGAACAAGCAGCTCGGCGAAGCGAAGCTGGTCAAGACGCATTGCTGCTTCTGCGGCGTGCAGTGCGGCATTCAGCTGAAGGTTCAGAACAACAAGGTGATCGGCTTCGAGCCGTGGGAAGAATTTCCGGTCAATCACGGCATGCTGTGTCCGAAGGGCGTGAAGCGTTATCTGCAGAACGAACATCCCGATCGGCTGCTTGCTCCGCTGGTTCGCACGGAAAGTGGTTTTGCCGAAGCATCGTGGGATGACGCTCTGGGCCGGACAGTTGCCGCGATTCGAAAGATTCAGGCCGAACACGGCCCCGACTCTTTCGCGATTTTGGGCGGCGCTTCCATGACAAACGAAAAGGCCTACATGATCGGTAAATTCGCGCGCATTGCGGTGAAGACGGCGAACATCGATTACAACGGCAGGCTCTGCATGGTCAGTGCCGGTGCCGCCAACAAGATGGCGTTTGGGGTGGATCGCGCGGCGAACCCGTGGAGCGATATCCCGCTTGCGAAGGCCGTGATGCTCAGCGGCACCAACCTCGGTGAATGTTTTCCAATCCTGACCGACTACGTCTGGAGGGCACGGGACAACGGCGCGAAGATTATCGTGATCGATCCCAGAATGACCCCGATCGCTCGAACCGCGGATCTGTTTCTTCCCGTTCGGCCCGGACGCGACAGCGCTCTGGCCAATGGAATGCTTCATGTACTGATTGAACGAGGCTGGATCGACGAAAAGTTCATCGCCGAACACACCATCGATTTCGATCGCGTGCGCGATCTGGTGAAACGATACACGCCGGCGGTTACCGAAAAGATTACCGGTGTTCCAGCGGCCAGCGTGATCCGTGCCGCGGAAATCTGGGGACCAGCGGAAACATCGATGTTGCTCCATGCGCGTGGAGTGGAACACCAGGTGAAGGGCGTCGAAAATTGCCTCACGTATATCAATCTGGTTCTGGCCACAGGACGCGTCGGCAAACCCGGCTGCGGTTACGGAACGATTACCGGTCAGGGAAATGGCCAGGGCGGACGCGAACACGGTCAGCGATGCAATCAGCTTCCGGGTGCGCGCGACATTGAGAATCCGGCGCATCGCGAATTCATCGCCGACTTCTGGAACATCAAGGAGAGCGAGCTCCCACACACCGGGTTGAGCGCCTGCGAAATCTTTGATGCGATCGAGGCGGGAAAGATCAAGGGTCTGCTTTCCATCAGCTTCAATCCACTGGTTTCCATACCCGACGCCAACCGTACGCGCGCCGCTCTCGATAAGCTGGAGTTCTATGGCTGCATTGATTTCTTCCTTTCCGAATCCGGGCATCACGCCGATGTCGTGCTTGCCGGCTCGTTGCAGGAAGAAGATGAAGGCACCGTCACAACCGGGGAAGGCCGTTGTGTGCGGCTTCGGAAATCGGTAACGCCGCCAGGAAATGCGCGCGTCGACTGGGAAATTATTAAAGATCTGGCCGAAAGGCTCGGCGCGAAAGATCACTTTCTTTACGCAATGTCGGAAGACATTTTCCGGGAACTGGCCGCGGCGTCGAAAGGCGGGTCGGCCGACTACAGCGGCATGACGTATGACAAGATCGAAAAGAATATGGGCGTCTTCTGGCCGTGTCCTTCGTGGACGCATCCGGGAACGCCGCGGCTGTTCGAAGGCGGAGTGTTTCATCATCCGGATGGCAAAGCGCGATTTCATGCATACGAGTACCGGCCGCCCGCTGAAGACATCGACAGTGAATATCCGATCTTCTTCACGAGCGGCCGCGTGGTGTCGCAGTATTTGTCTGGAAACCAGACCCGGCGAATCGGGCCGCTTGTCGATCAGTATCCGGAACCGTTGTGTGAAATGCATCCGATGCTGGCGGCCAGGCTGGGGATACAGCACGGCCAGCTTGTTAAAGTCGTTACCCGGCGAGGAGAACTCGTTGTTCCAGCGCAGGTGGTGAAGACCATTCGTCCGGACACGGTGTTTGTTCCGTATCACTGGCCGGGAAAGAAATCTGCAAACCTGCTGACGAATCGCGCGCTGGACCCGATTTCAAAGATTCCGGAATACAAAGTCTGTGCCTGCCGTGTCGAAAGGATTTCGACGTGATCGGCGCAAACGATCAATTCTTTATCGATCCCTCGCGTTGCATTGGATGTGAATCCTGCGTGGCGGCGTGCATGGAATGCGACACGCATCGCGGACGTTCGATGATTCATCTGGAATTCATCGATCGGGCTTCCACTACACAGACAGGTCCAGTCGTCTGCATGCACTGCGAGGATCCGGCGTGCGCTCAGGTCTGCCCTGCGGACGCCATTAAACAGACCGAAGATGGCATCGTCCACAGCTCGATCAAGTCCCGATGTATCGGCTGCTCCAATTGCGTGCTGGCGTGTCCGTTTGGCGTGCCGCACTACGTTGCGGCCATCGATCAAATGGTGAAATGCGACATGTGTTTCGACCGCACCAGCATCGGAAAGAAGCCCATGTGCGCAACCGTTTGTCCGAGTCAGGCACTTTACTTCGGGCCCGTGGAAGAAGTGATGCGCATGCGAAGGGAACGGCCGATCCAGGAGTTTCAGTTTGGCGAACAGGGGCTGCGAACGAAAGTCAAGATGATGAGTTCGCCGGAAATGAATCGGATGGACTACGACATCATGGAATTCATGCCGGGAGCCGCAAGCACGATGGTCGATATTGCGGAACTGTCGGTGTGGACTGGTGGAATGGAGGTGCTGGGTGTCGAAGCGGACTGATCGCCAGTTCCCATCGAGGCGCTGGAGACAGGATTTCCCAATTCCGATCGGTGAAGACAGCTACGCCACGCGAAGGGAATTCACCAAATTCCTCGGACTGACATCCTTTGCGTTTCTTGCCGGAACATTTGTCGCTGCAGCCCGCAAGCTATGGAAGCAGGCAAGGTCCTCGCAGTCGGATGCGGTGTCCATCGCAACTCTTGAAGAGATACCCGCGGGTGGCTCCAAGCTCTTCCGGTATCCAACTCCGGACGATGCGTGCATCCTGCTGCGCCTGGGACCGGAGAAATTTGTCGCATTCAATCAGAACTGCACACATCTGAATTGTCCGGTTCATTTCGATGCCGCAAATTCTCAGCTGGCGTGTCCGTGCCACCACGGATTCTTCAATGCAGAGGATGGAAAAGTCGTGGCGGGTCCGCCGAGGCGAAGCCTGGCTGCTCTGACGGTCACTGTCCGCAATGGGCAGGTGTGGGTTCAGAATTCGAATGAAAAGGAGAGCGCATGAGTCCGAAGATTCGTCTGCGTCAGCGCATGCAGGTCGTCCTGCACATGGTCATGGCGTTCATCATCGCAATCCTCATGGCCCAGCTCTGGCTCTTCACGGTGACACTCGAAGCGATGGAATCCCATGGAGCGTCGCTGTCCATAGTTACCGCCGCCCTGGCATGCTCAGTGCTGGGCTGCGCCGCTGTGTGGGCGCTGATTCGCTTCTTTCTACGCGCCGAAGCACAACAGCAAAGTCAAAACAGCTGACGCCGGCTCAGAACAGGGATTTGAGAACTGCGATGTCGCCGGGAGACAAGCCGGAAAACCTGGCGATATCCGGGCGGGACTTGATGTTTCTTCGATAGCGCGAAAAATACTCCACAATATCGCCGCCATAGCCGAAGGCATACATGATGTCTTCGAAGTTTCGAGTGTGCTGCAATCCCAGGGCATGACCGGTTTCGTGAACGCAGGTGAGATATACGATGCTGTCCCGCAACAGGCGATCCTTTGAAGCCATTGTGGCGATGGGTTCGCCGAGACCAGCAACGGAAGGCGAAACGTTGACGATGGCGCCGGGCTTTCCGTTTACGGTTGTTCGCTGGGTTTCACCGTAGAGCCCGTCGGATGCGGAAATCCAGCGAACGCGAACGAGGGCGGAGGACTCCTGCGCGGCCTTGGCAAACTTCAAGCGTCCACCGCTCTCGCGAGACCATGCGGCTAACGCCATCTCCGCGAGCTCACGGTCACCGGAATCGAAGCCGGGAACGCTCTTGCCGTCTTCAATGAAGTAGGTGACGGGGGAGGAGAGCTGGGCCTCGACAAAGACCGCGATAGAAAGCATGAAAGCAACGATGATAAGTGCGTATCGCATATGGTTGCCGTTTCTCTGATTGCCCCTCCTGGCCAGGAGGGGTGATCGGCACAACTTACCCCGCCCCATTCAACAACTGCTTCGCGGTAAACAGCGGATAGAAAGGATAACGGCTCGCGATCGCCTGCGTTCCGCCTTCCTCACGATCGACGACACAGAATGTTGCCGCGACGCGATATCCGGCAGTCTCCGCCAACTCAGCTGCCTTGATGATGGAATCTCCGCTGGTACAGACGTCATCCACGATGACGACGCTGGAACCTTTTGCGCCATCCCATCCTTCGATATAGCGCTGCATGCCATGACCCTTTGCTTCCTTGCGCACGATAAATCCGGGCAAGGGGTTTCCTTCAATTCCGCTCACGACTGCGATTGCCGCTGCCATGGGATCCGCTCCAAGCGTTAATCCGCCGACGGCATCCGCCTTGATATTCAGTTCGCGCATTTTCGCCAAAAGCAGCCGTGCGATCAGAAAAGCGCCACGTGGATCCAGCGTCGTCATGCGGCAATCGAGGTAATAACTGGCCTTTTTCCCGGACGACAACGTGAAGTCTCCGATGCGGAGCGATCGTTTTTTTACGATCTCCGCTAATTCCTGCAATTCGTTCGGCATGCGCGAAGTATAACGCGTGGGTTAGAATAACCGCCATGTTACTCGAAGGAAAAACCGGACTCATCATGGGTGTGGCCAACAAGCGGTCCATTGCGTGGGGCATTGCCAACGCGCTGAACCAGGCGGGCGCTCGCCTTGTACTCACATATCAAAGCGAACGGCTCGGCGAAAACGTTCGCGACCTTGCACCCAGTCTCAATAATCCGTTGCTGGTTCAGTGCGATGTATCCAGCGACGAGCAGATCCAATCGATGGTCGAGCGTGTGACCGCCGAAGTCGGGCACCTGGATTTTCTCGTTCACGCGCTTGCGTTCGCGCCGCGCGAAGCTCTCGATGGCATGTACGCCGATACGAAGCGCGAGGATTTCAAAACCGCCCTCGACGTCAGTGCGTATTCCCTTGTGACCGTGTCGCGGGCGTTGATGCCGCTGATGCAGGGCCGCCAGTCGAGCATCATCACCCTGACGTATCTCGGAAGCGAGCGCGTCGTCCAGAACTACAACGTGATGGGCGTTGCAAAGGCGGCGCTGGAATCCTCCGTCCGGTATCTGGCCAACGATCTGGGACCGCATGGTATTCGCGTCAATGCGATCTCCGCTGGACCGATCAAAACCCTGGCTTCA